>OMCS01000486.1_pt1 | contig 20853 bp, 17 predicted proteins | sample 1674241 | NCBI WGS metagenome assembly OMCS01 (sample SAMEA103958153, study PRJEB25191) | human gut metagenome
CAGCTGGATAGAGCACTTGGCTACGGACCAAGGTGTCGGGGGTTCGAATCCTCTCACGCACGTTTATTGCAAGAAGAAAGCAGGACAGATTGTCCTGCTTTTTTTCTTGCAACGAACCTACGGTTCGGATTCGAACGGGTTCGGTCTACACTCCGTTCCGGTCGGTGCTGAACGGATGTCCGCCGGACATCCAGCACCCTCTCACGCACGTTATATTGTCCTGCTTTTTTCTTGCAACGAACCTACGGTTCGTCGATCTACACTCCGTTCCGGTCGGCGCTAAACGAAGGTCCACCGGACCTTCAGCACCCTCTCACGCACGTTTATTGCAAGAAGAAGGCAGGAAAGAAAAGGAGATGATGATATATGCCTTATTCTCTAAACTTCAGCAGTCAGAACAACAGTCAGAAAAGGAAGGCTGGATAGATGCGGATGATCTTGAAAGAGAATTGGGGGTTAATATAGATTGAGAATAAAGTATTCTCCAAGTGCTGGCGATAAATTGCAGCAAATGAAGAAGCCTGATAATCCAAGACAATGTTCTTCTGTTGAAAAGATGATAGGAATTCCGAGTCCCTATTTTCTTTTACATGTTGAACACAATTATGTTTTCTATCGAATTGATGGAAATATTATATATATTGTTGATATTTATAATGAACGGGAAGATTTTATGTGGAAAATGTTTGGAAGTCGATTAAGGAAATAGGAGAGCATTGATTATTGGGGAGAATAGGATAATTGAATATGCGAGAAAGTACCGGGTGGTATTCATGTTAATAGACATGTATATTACCCGGTATTTTATATTTCATTAAATTTAGATACTCTGATTCGGGTAGGTGAAATAAAGATATGCAAGATTTTCGGTGGTTCAGAATTTGTTCACTCGCGCATACTTTTCAGAAAGGATAGGAGGCGTTCTCGTTGATTCGTATTTAGGTAAGACCATTCCAACAGAATTGCTTCCTGATCTTCAGAGGGATAAATCATAACATCATTGGAAAAAAACTGGCTCAGTGTGATTCCAAAAGTATTGCAAAGAGCTTCTAATGTAAAAATATTTGGCAAGATGTTACGATGAAAAATATTGGATATTGTAGAAGCTACAATGCCGGATTCTTTTACAAGGCGATATTCAGTCCGTCCCCTTTATGCTGTCAAATTCTTAATTCTTTTAATTACGTCTATGTCCATGAATAACTCCTGCACTTTCTTAATAAAATACGTCTTTGTAATATTTTATAGTAGTTTAGAAATCAAAGATGACGCTTTAAAAGGTTGTAAAATAAAACTTAATATGGCGGTATTTTCTATAAGAAATAAAGGAACCATTGCCGAATGATATGCAGACGGAACTAGATGAAAAATTTGACAGTAACAATGAAGCGACATTTATATTTGATGATGATGTATCAAGGAAGGTTGAGGGAATCGTGATTCTTTGCATACAGAATACATACTATCTGTATTTTGCGGTAGAAGAAAACGAGGAAAACGTTCAGATCCTTACAATGCGGATTGCAATGGAAAATGGTAACTTGTGTAGTTATGATCTGGAGAGTGAAGAGGAACGGAACTTAACGAAGAATGTGTTTGAATATGTTTATCGTGGATTATCTGGCGAGAAAGATGATGATTTACCGTTTCATTAGTAAAAGGAAAAGACATTAGTAGCATATTTTTAGAATTTGAGGAGGAGAAGTCATGGAAGAGATTATATTTGATGATTATGACGAATGTGAAGTTGAAAACGCATCAGAAATGAAAACAGTTAAGAATCACCATTATAGCAGTGGTATTCGTAAGTGTGCATTAGCGTTAGCATTTGCAGTAGCGGTATCAACCGGATTTTCTGCTGTACCGGGTAAATTTAATAACATGGCAACAGTAGAAGCAGCCAGAAAAAAGGATAAGAAGAAACCGGTTATCAAGCTTTCCGGAAAGTCCAACATTCGGGTAACACAGAATGAATCGGTAAAGATTCCGAAAGCAACTGCCAAAGATAATGTAGACGGAAATATTACCAAGAAGATCAAGGTAAGCGTGAAATCCGGCAAGAAGTCATATGCTTCCATTGCTAAGAAAATTCGGAAGAATAAGGCAGTGAAATTCACTAAGACCGGGAAATATACGATTACCTACACGGTATCCGACAAGGCGAAGAATAAAGCAACGAAGAAAAGGACAGTTACGGTTGTTGCAAAGCAGGAGGGTAAGAAGACAACGGAGAATAAGACCACTGCTGAACGGACGACAGAGAGTAGGACAACAACGGAGCAGGTAACAACGGCGGCAATAACTACAGAGATTCCGACAACAGAGGCACCTGTTACTACTGAAAATGTTATTGATCCATCATTAGAATATTCTAAATATGATATTGATAGAGTAAATGTTAATGGTAATTATTATAATGTTACCTATGATCCAAGACTATCATATGCTCTTACTTATGCAAATAAAGAATCAGATAAAATAACTATAAATGTTGAACATGATTATGATAATTTTGTATCAAAATCAACTTCTGGAATAACAGAAAATTCAAAATACCTAGGATATTTAGGAAAAATTACTGCAACCGATGAAGATGGAAATGATATATCAAATAATATTGTAATTGCAGAATTGGCATTATATGATGGCATTAGTAGTACTAATGCGATTGGAATATATGTAGAGGACAACAAGGGCAATAATTTGTTAAAAAAATTATATTTAAATTTTGATTTTACAAATTCAAATGATTTTGTTTTTTCAAATGGTATTACAAATGACATAAAAAAAGAAGAATTTATAATGATAGATCAAAATCCTATTGTATATGCAAGACTTCGTCAGAATACGGAATCAAAAGAAGGACAGTAGAAGTTTGGCGGGAGAACGAGGAGGAGCTTAGCAGGCAAGGGGTGTCCAATTTATTGGACACCTCTTTTGCTACAATATCCATAAGTTGAAAGCAAGACCGGTCGCAATCAACAGAATTACTACAGGAAGAATATGCAGGAAGTATTGTATATACAAGATATCCTGCATGGTATGGAGGTGTTCATATGGGACGTAAGGATGTTGTAACAAGGCAGTATTTGAGTTCGGCTGATGTATTTGCAGATGTTGTGAATCTGGCATTGTATTCCGGAAAGAGAGTAGTTTGTGCAACGGATTTGACAGAGCTGGATGCTGCGGAAGAGATTGCGATTACATTAGAGAAGAGCAATACAGAGCCGAAGCAGAGGAAACAGACACGGGTTGTACAGAAGTACCGGGATATCATGCGTGAAGTGAAGGTGAATGGAGAGGATGGCTATCTTGCCCGGATTATAGTAGGTGTAGAGGAACAGTCGGAGACGCATTATGCAATGCCGGTGCGGAATATGCTATACGATGCATTGAATTATGGTAATCAGGTCAGACGAATTGGAGAATTGAACAGAAGGGAGGGGATTACTCTTTCCGCGGCGGAATTTTTGTCGGGAATCCGTAAAGAAGATAAACTGATACCGGTTGTGACAATTGTAGTAACATTTCAGCCGGAGGCATGGGATGGACCGATGAATGTTCATGATATGTTGGATTGGAAGGGAATTCCGAGTGAGATACGGGCACGGATACCGAATTATGAGATGTTGCTTTTACAACCATCGGATTATGATGAAGAAAAAGTATCCAACCCACAATCCACATTTGGTGTTATAATGGGACTATTAAAGTATGCATCTTCAATGAAGGATTTTCAGGAATATGTGGATCAACATGAGGATGTGTTATCGAATATGCCGTCGTCAGCGGCAGCAGTATTGAATGAATTCTGTACATTGGATATGTCAGAGAAGGAATTAGAAGAAGATGAGGTGATCGATATGTGTCAGGCAGTAAGAGAGATGAAGGAAGTTAGCAGACAAGAAGGAAGACAAGAAGGAAGACAAGAAGGCGCGATCAAGGTTTATTATCAGAGAATGAACTATACAGCGGAACAGATTGCAGAAGAAATGAACATGGACGTAGAAGATGTGGAAAAGATAATTGAAACACTGGATGACTGATGACATTACATAGTAAAATACCGCTTTCTGATCTTCAGAGGGATAAATCATAACATCATTGGAAAAAAACTGACTCAGTGTGATTCCAAATGTATCGCAAAGAGCTTCTAATGTAAAAATATTTGGCAAGATGTTACGATGAAAAATATTGGATATTGTAGAAGCTACAATGCCGGATTCTTTTACAAGGCGATATTCAGTCCGTCCCCTTTATGCTGTCAAATTCTTAATTCTTTTAATTACGTCTATGTCCATGAATAACTCCTGCACTTTCTTAATAAAATACGTCTTTGTAATATTTTATAGTAGTTTAGAAATCAAAGATGACGCTTTAAAAGGTTGTAAAATAAAACTTAATATGGCGGTATTTTCTATAAGAAATAAAGGAACCATTGCCGAATGATATGCAGACGGAACTAGATGAAAAATTTGACAGTAACAATGAAGCGACATTTATATTTGATGATGAAGTATCAAGGAAGGTTGAGGGAATCGTGATTCTTTGCATACAGAATACACACTATCTGTATTTTGCAGTTGAAGAAAACGAGGAAAACGTTGCAGTCAAGAGGTAAACAAGTGAATGAAAGGTGCCTGACACCTTTTTAACTTTATCTATTCGTAGTGGTTCGGGTAAAAGCATGAGAATGGGATGAACTACCTTAGAAAGCTTCGACGGAGAATTACTATTTTGTGTGAATAGACTTTGATAGAACAGGGATAGTATGATAAAATATAAAAGTCGCGGGTAAAGGAATATGAGAAGGGAGCTGGTGTGGATGAAAATGTTTCGAAAAAAACTATTAGTAATGGTGATGACGTGTATTATGGTGATCGGTTGTCTGCCGGTCAATCCGATTGTTGCAAAGGCGGCCTCGGATGGCAGTAATTCTCCTGTGGAGATGAGAGAATCTACGCCGAGATTGGAAGAATTAATCCGAGCCGTCAATATGGGATTTGGGGATGATGTGGATGATGTATCCCAGATTACATATGCGGAATATTATCGGATGCTCGATAAGCTGGTTACATTGATCAAACCGGACAAATTACAACAATGGAAGGAACAATATCCGAAAGCTAGAGAATGCAGAGAGGGGCTTGACCGTGCGAATGCCATGTATATGATATATGCTGTGGCAGAGGATATTTTGGGAGAACAGTATTGTAGATTTCCACAAAGATATACATTTCAGAAATGGTCTCAGTTAAATGGATATATGGCGGCTCCGTGGGACGAAGGAGCATATAATTTAAAGTGGGATTATTTCCCGGATGCGGCAAATGCTGTGACAATGGAAGGGGATAGTTCAAATCGAACAGCAAAATCATATATATTTTCGTTCGGTCAATCCTCTTGCAACGGATATTCGTTGTTTGATTACGATAAGGAAAGTAATTCCATGCGTACAGCGGATCCGTTTACCTGGCAGGAGGCGATGCTGTCTGTTATCAGATTGTATGAATCAGTGGATCCATATGAGATAGACACAAAATGGATATCTATTCAGGATGTTGGTTCCTATAACAAGCAGATTCTTACAGATGATTTGATTGATCGTGCAAACTATATGGTCGAGCCGACGACACAGAATCTGCCATATTTTACAGGTGTTCATATTGCGGAGCTTCCGACAACAAAGGAAGATATTACACAGGCTAAAATGCGGCTTTTAGCCGATCTGGGATTTAATTATGTCAGAGTAGATGTGAGCTGTCTGAATTTCTTTGATGAGGAAATGACACAGGCGGATGAAGCGCACCTTCAGAAATTAGATGAGATCATTAGCTGGGGATTACAATATGGGTTACATGTTTCCCTTCAATTTTCAGACTATCCGGGACATATTCAATATGTGAATCATGATAATAATACGATGAGTGCAGATTCAGATTTTTACACAAATGCGGTAAAACAGGAGAGAACGAAGTTGATGTGGCAGACCATTGCCAAGCGTTATAAGGGGATTCCGAATCAGGTGCTTTCTTTTATTACAAATCATGAACCGGATAATCCGGCGAGATCTACAGGACAGCAATTTGATCCTTATACAGAGAAGGATATAGAACGTGTGTCCAAAGAAGTGATTGCGGCAGTAAGCAAAGTAGATGACACACGTTTGCAAATCTATGAGACGAGATATGATTTGTGTCTGGATTCATTTATGAAGGATGCAAATGTCATTCAAAGTTCATTTTATAGCGCAAATGATTTTGTATATTGGAATCTGGATACGGACATTAATTTAACGGAAGGATATGTTCCGGAATGGCCATTTTATGAGGTGTCACCGCAGTTAAATGATAAGAAACGTTCCTATACAGTAGATGGATTTCTTCCGGCAGGTACAAAGTTTGACTTACATGTAAAGTATAGTACACAGGAAGATGAACAATTGCCGACGGTGGCGGTAACGGCAGACAATGCTACAATCTATACACATAATTGTAAGCAGTCGGATGATCAAATTACATTTACATTATCTGATCAGGTTAATAATTTGGCAATCTCGATAGATAAAGGAACCGTAGTGTTTGACAAATTCATGGTAACCTTGCCGGAGGAGTACAAAAGCGAAAAATATTATTTTAGCGGTACAGATAATTCGATTACAGATACCGGTAAGGTAACAAAGAAAGAGACTTCAGAGATTAATGTAAATCTGGGATTCAAATTTAAATATGGAGATTATAACAGCTCGAAAACTACAGAACTGAGGGTGAATCCGGATTATCCTTGGGTATTGGACGAAGAGGATGGAGCCGATCTTACCATTGCAGAGAATGCGACTTATACAAGCCGGTATGGATACAATGCACAGACGATGAAGCAGCGTGCGGCATTGTATGCGAAGCAGCGGGAGCAATATAATGTACAGGGTATGAATATGGAATTGGTGACGAGTGCCTTTGTTTCGGATAGAGATACCTGTGAATATTTGGAAGATGTGCTTTCTGCATTTAAGGAATATAACATAGGATGGGCATTATTCTACATGCAGGATCTGGAGGCAACTAGACATCCGGATACAGTATTAGAACCGGTTGACTGTGGTGTCTTTCTGGATACAGGAATACTTTCCGTATTACAGAAATATCAAGCTGAACGCCCACATATCAAAGTAGAAGTTCCAAAGATTGCACATGAATATGAAGAAGTTACGGTGGATGCAACCTATGAAAAAGCCGGCTATCACGCATATGTCTGCAAGTATTGTGGAGATGAAAAGGATTATAAGGAATATCCGAAGCTGCAGTATGGTTTTTACGCAACTTTGTACAAGGACGAAGCAAAGGAAGAAGATACAAAACAGGAGCTTGGTGGATTTGCAACAGTGGATGAGCTGGAGAAAACACTTGCAGATAAAGAGGGATGTCTGGTTCTTACATTAGATAAGGATATGGAGTTGGCTGCCCTGCCGCACAATAAAGGTATTACTTCTATGATCGTGCAGTCAAACGATGACAATGACTATCAGCTGAGGATTACGGGAAGCGAATTGGCACTTTCTTGTGATACATTGTTTCGGATGAATGTTCTGCTACAGCAACCAAAGGTTTCTGTTTCTGGAAATGGACACAAGCTGACATTGGAGGATATGAAGTTAGATGGTACGGAAATGACAGGAGATAAGCTTTCCGTTACATGTGTAGGCGATGTGACGATAAATACTGCGTTGTCCGACATTGATACATTTTCCTTGAATGAGTGTGTCAATTACAGCAATACGGATGGAATTGTTAACTGGGATAAGAAATATCAGAAGATTACACATGTTTTTATCAATGGTGAAGTGAAGGATATTGCACAATTTCAGGTATATGGTGATAATCTGTATATTGGACAGAACGGAAGCTTTACCACGAATCAAGTGGCTGGAATTTATGGTAATGTCTTTTTGCAAAAGTCAGAACAAGGCCTTTCCTGCTTTGGTGTGAATACAAGTATGAAGGATATGATATGGCAGCTTCGTATGTATGTGCTTGATGCAATTCCGGAGAATGGGGTGTCTGAGAATGATGACAAGCCGTTAAAGACCATCAATAATGGTATGATTATTGCTCATGTTTCAGAACAGACAGATGACTCCTGCAAAGAGAAGCTGGGTTATATGTCTACCTGGAACAATTGGGATGACTATGGAAAGACACTTTATCAGGATGAAAGATTATATTATGCTGACGGTTCAGCTGTGATCGATCATCTGTGGGAGAAAAGCTATACCGTGGATCGTGCGGCAAGCTGTGGACAGAAGGGCTCGCAATCGATTCATTGTCGTGTATGCGATAAGACAAAGGATGAGAGTGTGATTCCGGCAACCGGGGCGCATTCATTTGGTGAATGGACGATAATCAAAGAGCCGACGGAAATAGAGGAGGGCGAGAGACGCTGCACCTGTCTCGTCTGTGGTGAGATAAAGAAAGAGACGATGGAAAAGAAGAAACCGACGGAACCGGAGCCTGTTGTAAAAGGCAGCATTGAGAACAAAGATTATCCGACAACCTTTGTATATGGTAAATTGACAAAACCGGAAGCTGATAATTTTATCATTAATAGCGAAGCCATGCCGACATTTACATGGTATAGAGGAGATCTGACAAAGGAAGAGGTCTTGCCGACAGAGCGTGATGCGGTCATGGGAGAGGCGATTCCTTCTGCGGTTGGTGTATATACGCTGGTTATAAAAACGGCTGAGGTGGAAGGACAGAGTCATTATACGGCTGCTGAACTAAGGATAAAGATAGAGATTGTGAAAGCAGCACCGGAGTACAAAGTGCCGGAGCAGTTAAAGGCAGATTGTGGAGAAAAGTTGTCGGAAGTTGCATTGCCGGATGGCTTTTTCTGGACGGACGATTCAAAGGAAATATTGTCAGCAGGAGCTTCTGAGGAAGAAACAGAGATTGTACGAAAGGCAAAATATATTCCGAAAGATACAAATAATTATAAAGAAGCGGATGATATTTCAATTAAGATCAAGGTAAATCATGTGCTGACGATATCACATAATACAGATGATACACACAGTAAAAGGTGTAAGAATTGTTCTTATGAAACAGAAAAGACTCTTTGCTCCGGTGGTGTGGCAACCTGCACTTCGAAAGCAATCTGCGATGTATGTCAATCGCCGTATGGGGATATAAGAAAAACACATACATTTGGTGAATGGACGATAATCAAAGAGCCGACGGAAACAGAAGAGGGAGAGAGACGATGTACCTGTCTCGTCTGCGGTGAGATAAAGAAAGAGACGATGGAAAAGAAGAAAACGACGGAACCGGAGCCCGACAAACTGGAGCAGGAAAAACCACAGCCTGTTAAGGTGGGTGATCGGTTGACAAATGATAAGAAAACAGATAGGTATATCATTACGGATGTCACGAAAAAAGAAGTGTATTATGATCAACCTGTAAATTTGAAAACAAAGTCGGTTGTGATTCCGGCTACTGTTAAAATTAATGGAGTGACATATAAGGTTATCGGGATATCTGACCGTGCATTTAAGAATAATAAGACAATCTCGAAGGTGACGATTGGAAGCAACATTAAGAGTATTGGAAATGATGTATTTAATGGATGTAAGAAGTTAAAGACTGTTATTATTAAATCAACAAAACTTACAACAAAGACAGTCTCAAAGAAAGCTTTCAAAGGGATTTCAAAGAAAACGACGATAAAGGTTCCGAAAAAGAAACTTACAGCTTATAAGAAGCTGTTTAAGAAAAAGGGACTTTCTTCTAAGTCAAAGTTAAAACGCTATTGAATAAAAAAGGTGCCAGAGACACTACCGGGAATCTGGCACCTTTTTAACGTGATCTACTCATTCAACTCATGAATGATTTTCGATAGCTTTCCGAGTACAGATGAGATCTGTGTACTGGTCACAGACATACCATCTGCTAGTTTTTGTACTTCGGATGCAACAACGGCGAATCCACGTCCGGCTTCTCCGGCTCTGGCTGCTTCGATGGAAGCGTTCAGGGATAAGATACGCTGGCGGCTGCTAAAATGTTCGATCTTATTTGTGTTGTCATTTGCTTCGTCGATATATTGCACTGCTTCCTGGATGCCGGTTTGCAGTTTATCTAATAACCGGTTATTGACCATCGTCATATAGCAGTCGCGGACATACATATTGATCACATCACCGAGGAGTGTTGCAGATGCTTCGATCTCTTCACGGCTTTTGACATTGACCTTGTGAAGAGCAGCGATATACTGATCCGGATCAATTCCTAATTCTTCGGCTGTTTTGCGGAATGCTTCGTCATCCGGGTTTTCAGGAAGAACCTGACCGCCGATGACGCTGCCTAGTACGGTACCATCATCTAAGGTGATCGGAATACCAAAGTCCACTAATCCTGCATGACAGGAATATACACCGGTTCCTTCCTTATCACATTTTTCACATCGGCGACAGCCTTCCGCACTGCCACGGGTTAAGTCGATGCAGAATTCTGTAAAATTATAACATTCACTGATGTAGTTACCGTCAGCCCCTACGGCGACGGTTGCAAGTCCGGTACTGGTTGCCCAGTTCTTCATAATGTTCTCGAACTTCTCCATATTGCAAAAATCTTCAATCTTCAGCATATAAACAACCCTCCAATTAAGGGGCATAATTTTTTGCCCCGATATCATTATATACAAGTCAGTATAGCATTTTTGGTAACATTTTACAAGGATTTAACAAAAAGACTTTGACCGAAATATACGCATCAACCTTACAACATCTGTAAGTGTTTTTTTGCAGCGGATTACGTTATACTAATTTTATACAGAAGCAAGTAAGGAGGTATTTGTAATGCAGGAGAAATTATTAGAGATTCATGATTTATATAAGGAATACGGAAGAAATGAAGGGAAGACGGTCGCACTTGATAGGTTAAGCTGTTCGGTGTTGGAAGGGGAGTTTTTGGGGATTATGGGAAGCAGCGGTTCTGGTAAGACTACATTACTGAATTGTATTGCCACCATGATTCGTCCGACGAGTGGAGAAGTTTTATTGCGGGACACGAATATATTGAAGCTGAAAGGATCAGCACTGGCGGATTACAGGGGCAGTAAAATCGGATATCTGTTTCAGAATTTTGAATTATTAGAGAATATGACGGCGAGAGAGAATATTCTATTGCCGGTATCCATACACAATGAAAAGGAACAGGATTGGAAGGGCAGAGTGGATGAACTGGCTGGATATTTAGAGATCGGCGAGGTGTTAGATAAGTTCCCGGCGCAGATGTCTGGAGGACAGAAACAGCGCGTGGCAGCAGCCAGAGCGTTAATACTGAATCCGGAGATCGTGTTAGCAGATGAACCGACCGGAGCGTTGGATTCTAAGAATGCCCGGAATCTGATGGAAATGCTGCATACTCTCAATCAGGAGAAACAGACAACGATTCTGATGGTAACGCATGATGCAAATGCGGCAAGCTTTTGTTCGAGAATTTTGTTCATTCAGGATGGCAATATCTTTCATGAATTGAGAAGAAATCAGGAATCAAATGAAGCCTTCTATGAGCGGATTCTGAATGTGCAGGCACAGATGGGAGGGGGCAGTGCATATGTTTTTTAAATTAATCCGGAAAAATGGAAAAGATAGCTACAAAGAGAATGGCATTTATTTCTTATCACTTGTGATAGTGATCATTGCCTTTTATGTAATATTGTCTCTGGAGAAACAGGATGTAATGATGTTTTTGAAAGAAATGGAAAGTGATGCAGTTGGACGGTTATTCCTTATGATCAAGGGTGTATATGGAATCTCTCTGTTTATGATCTTTTTTATGGTATATTTTGCACAGCGATATCAATTACAGCGACACAATCACGAGTTTGGAATGCTGATGATGTTAGGAATGCCGCGGGGAAGATTGTTTGGGATGTTGATGATAGAGGATCTCTATACGAGTGCTGTGTCCTTGATATGTGGATTGCCCATTGCCATTGTGTTGTCAGAGTGTATCAGTCTGATCACAGCTAAGCTGGTCGGAATGGGAATTATCGGTCATCATTTTTCCTTGTCACCTACAGCAATCGGAGTTACAGCAATTGGATTCTTTGTAATTAAATTAGTGGCGAATCTGATCTTGAGTGCCAAGATTGTCAGAAAAGAGCCGGGCGTTTTGATGCGGGAGCAGGTAGAAGAGAATTATAAGGATGTGAAATGGGTCAGAGAAATATTGGGAATTGTGGTTGGATGTGGATGCCTGATTGCAGCATATGGAATTGCCCTGACGTCAGAGATTGTATTTTATCAGTTAAAATGGATGGCGATTGTGATTATATTGGGTACATTTGGCACTTATTGGGCGTTGAAAGGAATCTGCCTTTTTGTGCGGGTGATACTGGTCAAATGCAGGAAGAAACCGGTATTACACACATTTACCTTCCGGCAGTTACAGGAAAACGTATTTGGAAAATGTATGTCGCTTACCATTGCATCCTTGCTGGTACTGATGGCAATTATCTGTATGGCGTATGGAATTTCCGTATCCGTATCACAGGCACACAAATATGAGCACGGAATGGATTATACCTTTGCTGCTTATGATGAGGATTCCGAGAAGGAGATTTTGGCTTTGCAGAAGGATACATCAGTTGCGGATGTGATTGGAAAGTGGGTTCCGGTGCCTGTGAGTGTTTTGCCAAGTGTACGTTATCAGTCAGATGAGAAAAGGAAGACGGTCGTGTATGATGGATTGAATCTGCAGGAATGTGCGGAAAACTTAAGTGAGCAAGATTGGGCAGACTTTGAAAATACTTCCTTTTATTATGGAATATTTACAGGAGGATCGGGTTATCTGTCAGAACCGTACATGATCCGGTTATCCGACTGGAATGCGTTGCAGAAAGCAAAAGGAAAGGAAACATTATCCCTCCGGGACGATCATATTGCATTATATACGGATCCGGAATTCATGCAGGATGATGTGTCAGCCATATATCAGAAGATTGTGGAACAGAAGCCGTATATTACGATTAATGGAAGCCGATACGAATTCATAGATACGATCTGTTCGGATGATATTGTGGTGGATCGGAGCATTACGATCGGTTATGGCTGGGTAGTGCCGGATGCATTGTATGAAAGCTATGCAGATAAGAAGAATGAGACAACCTATTGGAATGCATATCTGTGCAAAGATCTGATTGAGAAGAATGGATTAATGCAGGCGATACGGATTGGCAATACGCTATTCGATACAAAGGGAATTGATTACGAGAATTATCTGCAGAATATCGGAAGACAGGTATTCTATATTGTTGCAGCAAGTTATCTGACAATCTATTTTGCATTTATCTTCTTATTGATCGCTAATACAGTGATCAGCCTGCAATTTTTAATGCAGGAGAAACGGACACGAAGCCGTTACCGCACATTGATCCGTCTAGGCAGCCGGTATGAGCATTTATGCCGGTCAGCCAGATCTCAGATTCATTGGTATTTTGCAATGCCTGTTGGGCTTGCCGTGATAAGCAGTATTGTGGGTACCCGTGTGCTGTTAAAGACGATGCTGCCAAGTATATTGATAGGGAAAACGGCATGGTTGATGGGAATTGCCGGAGCTGTCATTTTGGTATTGGTTGTGGTAGAATGTATCTATATGCGGCAGGTGGTGAAGCTAAGCCGGCAGAATATTAATCAGATGATGGATGTTGTAAGAGAAGATTGTTAGGAAGAATACAATGAGACGGATTACAGTAGTAGAGGACGACAATTTCATGAGGGAAGAATTACAGTATCGGTTAGAACAGGCAGGTTATGAGGTGGATGTGGTGACGGATTTTTCTAAAACGGTGGAAGTAATCCGGAATCAGGCACCGGATCTGGTTTTGCTGGATCTGAATCTGCCGGGGAAGAATGGGTATGCAGTGTGTAAGGAATTGAAAACAAAATCTTCAATTAGTGTACTTGTACTGACATCCAGAGATCAGTTGAAGGATGAATTACAGGCGTTGGAGATTGGAGCGGATGAATTCCTGACTAAGCCGTGTCATGGAGATCGTCTGCTTGCCCGAATCCGTAATCTGGAAAAACGAATCGATCGGCAACAGAATCGGTTAGAAGGTGGCGGTCTTTCCTTAGACCGCCAGACCGATACTTTATATGTGGGTGAGGAAGTAGTCCGGTTGACGGAACAGGAGGCAACAATCTTAGAACAGTTATTGCTGCATCCGGGTAGTCTTGTGAGTAAACAACAGTTATTTCAGGCATTATGGGGAACGGAAGAATATATTGACGAGAATGCCCTGCAGGTTGCAATGACGAGATTGCGTAAGACGTTGACAAAGTTATCGGTTGAGAGCCGGATTGTGACGGTTCGGGGTCAGGGATATCAGATAGAGTGGTGATCGTGTGAAGAATTGGTGGAAATGGTGTCGGGAATATGGGATATTTTTAATTGTGCTGCTGGTAATGGATTTATTTACCGGCGGCTTTTTGTGGTTAATGGATGCAAGATCATTTGGAGTATTGTTTCTGTTATTTTTAGGGCTTTCCGTCCTGTTATTTGTGCTGGGGTCTATACTTAGTATCCGGAAAGAGAAACAACGACAGCAACGGTTGTGGGAGATATTTTCTAATCTGTCGGATTGCCCGGATACTGTTGCGGATGAAGTGCTTTATTGGCAACAGATGACGGAGGAGCAGAGCAGAGTCTATGAATTAGCATATGACCGGATTCTGGAATTGGAACAACAGCAAAAACAGTCGCTGCAGGAACAGAAGGAATATGAGGATTATATAGAAGCCTGGGCACATGAGATTAAGATTCCACTTTCCTTAATGACATTGGTATTGGAGAACCGCAGGGAAGATATGTCTGCACCGGTATATGAGAAGATGAATTATACGAACCGCAGGATGCAGGATTACGTAACGCAGATGCTATATTATGCCAGACTGAAAGCGGTACACAAGGATTATGTTATGGAAATGGTATCGCTTGAGGAAGTATGTGAGGATGTGGTGGAGGAGTATACAGAATATGTAGACGCACAGAGCATTGAATGGAGGGTACAGGTTGGGAAAGAACAGGTGCTGACAGATCGTAAGGGTCTGCATTTTATGCTGGAACAGATTCTTAACAATGCTTGTAAATATAAGGATGAGGGAAAAGAAACCTCTTACATTGAGATGACGACTGTTGTGGAGGAGAATAGGATCTGGTTGCAGATAAAGGACAACGGACTTGGTGCGGAGGAGGCTGAAATTCCGTTTTTACCGGATAAGGGTTTTACAGGAAAGACGGTAATGGGACAGGCAAAAGCAACGGGAATGGGGCTGTATCTTGTTGCACAGATGGCAAAGGATCTGTCCCTGTGCGTAGACATCGAGTCAAAGGTGGGGGAGAGCTTTATAATTCGTATTGGATTTCCGGTTATCTCTAGATAAATTCTACAAAATATGATATAGTTAGTGCTTAGAAAATGATGTGTGATTGCAGGGGGATATCACAATAGAAGATAGGAAGGGCATTGTGACGGAATATGGCAAAACAGATGACCGAACTGGAACAATATTACAATAAGTTTAATGAAGAGAAGAGGCTGTCGAGCAGGCATGGACAGGTAGAGTATATTACAACAATGAAATATATTCACAAATATCTGGAAGATATGCCGCAGGCAGCTATTTTGGATATCGGAGCAGGAACAGGAAGATACAGTGTTGCATTGGCGCAGGAAGGTTATGATGTGACGGCGGTCGAACTGGTAAAATATAATCTGGGTATTCTGAAATCCAAAAACAGCAGCGTAAAAGCATATCAGGGCAATGCATTGAATTTAAAGCGTTTTGCGGATGAAAGTTTTGACATGACATTATTGTTTGGTCCGATGTATCATTTATACACGGAGGAAGATAAACAGAAAGCCCTTGCGGAGGCAAAAAGGGTAACAAAACCGAACGGAATCATTTTGGTGGCATATTGCATGAATGAATATTGTGTGCTGACCTATGCATTCAAAGAAGGACACATTCGGGAGTGCTTACAAAAAGACCGCCTGACGGAAGATTTTCATTCGAGTGCAGAGGCGAAGGATCTGTATGATTATGTGCGGATAGAGGATATTGATGCATTGAATGAGGCAGCGGGACTAAAACGGATACAGATCATATCACCGGATGGTCCGGCTAACTATATGAGACCGGTATTAAATGCAATGGACGAAGAGACGTTTTCGTTATTTATCCAATATCATCTGGCAACCTGTGAGCGGGCAGATTTGATAGGAGCCGGTGCACATACAGTGGATATATTGCGAAAAGTGGAATAAATCTGACTATATTAAATAGTATGGTTTGAATATTGTGATGATATGAGCAGGAGGACAGATTATGATAGATCAGCAGGCATTTATGGAGACATTACAGAGTGTTGCGGAGATTATGAGAACGGCAGAAACGCCAATGACAGAGGAAGAGATTCTTGGCTATTTTAAGGATATGGAACTGAGTGATACACAGAAGAATATGGTAATGGATTATTTGAATAATGTGGAGAACCAGGCGGAAGAAGAGACGACAGATGGCGGGCAGACGGAATCGGAGAGTGAGATGCCTGTAGAATCCAAAGTATATCAGATGTATTTAGAAGATCTTGCAGGAATTCCGGAATATAACGAAGAAGAAAGAATCACATTTTACAAAGCATTACTGGCTGGAGACGAAAAAGCGATCGAACCGATCTCCATGTTTTCATTGCGTAATGTATTAAAGATTGCAGATAAATATATAGAACCGAAATTGCTGGTGGAAGATCTTGTGCAGGAGGGAAATGTAGCGCTATTTCTCAAGTTAAGTGAGTTATGCGGATGCGGACAGTCTTATGATGTTGAGCAGGAATTGGAGAATGCAATTGAACAGGCGATTGTAGCGTATGCTTCTAAGATGAGTAACGAAAGGGAGCAGGAGAGTACATTAGTGGGAAAACTCAGTCTTGTTCATGAGGCAAAGAAGTTATTGGCTGAAGAAAATGGTACCGAACCGACAATCGCAGAGCTGGCTGCATATACAAAGATGGACGAGGAAGAACTGCAGGAGTTAGAGGATCTGATCAAGCGGAATAACAAATAATAAAGAATTCTTAAATCTTCGGAGTATGAATGGGTTTTTCTTATATTATCTGATATACTAATGCCGATTAAGATGGATGGTAAGCGTGGAGAAAGGCGTGGATGGAATGGAAGAGAAACAGAAAATATTAGTTGCAGATGATGCAAAAGACATACGGGAAGTCTTGCGGATCGTGTTAGAGGATGCAGGGTTTGAGGTTGTATTAGCAGTGAATGGTGAAGAAGCGGTTGCTAAGTTCAGTCCGGATATTGCATTGGTCATATTGGATATTATGATGCCGAAATGTAACGGAATAGATGCTTGTGCTAAGATCAGAGAACAGGCAGAAGTTCCTGTATTGTTTTTGACCGCAAAATCTGCGGAGTCTGATCTGATCGAGGGCTTTGAGGCAGGCGGTGATGATTATTTGACCAAACCATTTTCCTGTACAGAATTATTGCTTCGTGTGAAAGCACTTTTGAAGCGCCCACATATGGATAGAGAGGGAAATCGGAAACATTCCCAGATTATTATTCAGGATATCATTTTGGATACGGATCTGCAGCAGGTAATCAGGGATGGGGAAGAGATTCCTTTGACGGAGATTGAATATCGGATCTTGCTATTGTTAGCATCTAACCGTAATCATATCTTTACAGCGAAAGAGATTTATGAAGCTGTATGGGAAGAGGTATACATGCCGAATTCTACGAATACAGTTATGGTTCATATACGAAATATACGCAAGAAGTTAGGCGATACAGGACCGAGTGCAAAATATCTGCACAACATATGGGGAAGGGGATATCGAATTGTCTAAAACAGAAAATTCCTTCAAGAACCGATTGATGTGGTATCTGCTTGGTGCGATTGTTTTTTCTGCTGCCATTGCGTTTGGGTGCGGATATTTACTTGTTCAGCTAGGGAATAAAGCGATTGAGAGGATATTCAATAATGAGGAAGTAAATAAAACATATCAGTATCGTTATATGGAAGATCTGCAGGACTTTGTTACAACGAAGCGAATTGGGGTAGCCAATATTGATGAGCTTAACGATTGGACAGAAGATAATTCTTATGTGTACGTTGCAATCTACCAGAATAACCGGGTGATATTTAATTCGGATTATTCGTATACGGAGACGGTACGCGTTAGTGATGAGGAGACAGAAAGTGCAGAGTTGCAGGATTCCCATACAGAACAGGAGCCTAAGACGAATGATGAGTTGATCGACTCTGATAAACTGTATACGCTGGTGTTGACGGATGGATCAACGGCAAGCGTAGATATGTTCTGTTATGATTATTGGAAATATAACAATTACTTGTGGATCTTTTTCGTTGGCTTGGCAGTATGCATTTTTATCATTATTTTAGCCAAATTATTAAAAGTCAAATTCAGTTATATCAACCAGATTGAGAAGGAATTACAGATATTGGAAGGCGGTAATCTGGAATATCCGATCACGATCAAAGGTGAGGATGAGATCGGTAACCTTGCAAGGGGAATCGAGCAGATGCGTCTTTCAATTATTGAGAACCAGGATAAAGAGAAGAAAATGCAGCAGGCAAACAAGGATCTGGTAACGGCAATGTCACATGATCTGCGAACGCCGCTGACGACATTGACCGGATACCTTGAGATTCTGAATATGGATCACGAGAAGAGCCCGGAACAACGGAAACGATTCCTCCAATTGTCGCTTGACAAGACAAAAGAGATCAAGGATCTTTCTGACGAATTGTTTGAATATTTTTTGATCTATGGAGAAGACCGGCACGAAGTGGACGTGGAGGCCGGTTCTGCATATGGTCTGGTGATGGATCTGATCGAGAATCAGTTTTTAAGCCTGGAAGAGGAAGGATATCAGATTGTTGCACATAATCATATTGAAGAAGGAGAAGTTTGTCTGATTCATGTCAGATATATGCAGCGTGTATTGAATAACATTTTGTCTAACCTGAATAAATATGCAGATAAGGCAGCTCCAATCGAGATTATAGCCAATAAAGAACAGAATTATCTGGTTCTAAGGATTCGGAATAAGGTAAAAGAGAATCTGGACAAACATGAGAGCACCAATATCGGATTGATCACCTGTGAGCGGATCATGCGGTTGCAGCATGGAGAGTTTAAGAGTTATGAAGTAGAAGGCGAGTTCACGGTAAAACTTGTGATACCGCTTATGGAAGGAAGGAATGAATAGATGCTTGGAATTATAGGAGCAATGGACGAAGAAGTTGCAAAGGTCAAAGAACAGATGGAGGACGTAGAGACTAAACAGATAGCCTCTATGGAATTCTTAAAAGGAACAGTAAAAGGACATCCGGTTGTGGTGGTTCGTTCAGGAATTGGAAAGGTAAATGCTGCAATGTGCACGCAGATCCTTGCAGATATATATCATGTAGATGCTGTGATCAACACAGGAATTGCCGGTTCGTTGAATGCAGACATTAATATCGGAGATATTGTTTTGTCAACGGATGCGTTAGAACACGACATGGATGCAATGGCATTTGGCTATCCGGTAGGTCAGATCCCGAGAATGGATACATTATCTTTTAAGGCGGATGAACAGCTACGGGAGACTGCGAAGGAGATTTGCGAAAAGGTAAATCCGGATGTAACGGTATTTGAAGGAAGAGTGGTAAGCGGAGATCAATTTATTTCCGATAAGCAGAAGAAGGAGTGGCTGATTGAGAATTTTGCAGGATATTGTACAGAGATGGAAGGTGCGGCAATTGCACATGCGGCATACCTGAACGATATTCCGTTTTTGATCATTCGTGCAATTTCTGACAAGGCGGATGATTCAGCATCAGTTGATTATCCGGCATTTGAAGCAAAGGCAATTGAGCATTCCGTGAGGTTATTGCTTGCACTTTGTGAGGAGCTATAGGCAAAGAAAAATTGTTTTTTATATGGAAAGGAAGCAGACGACATGGATAAGATTGCGAGCTTTACAGTGAATCATTTGACATTATTACCGGGAATTTATGTGTCAAGAAAGGATAAAGTCGGGGCAGAAACGGTCACGACCTTTGATCTTCGGATGACGAGACCGAATTATGAACCAGTCATGAATACTGCCGAGGTGCATACGTTAGAGCATTTAGGTGCAACCTTCTTAAGAAATCATCCGGAATGGAAAGAAAAAGTAATATATTTTGGACCGATGGGTTGCCGTACTGGTTTCTATCTGATCCTTGCAGGTGACTATACATCAAAAGATATCGTGGAACTGGTAAAAGAGATGTATGCATTTATGAAAGATTTTGAAGGAGATGTTCCCGGGGCATGTGCAAGGGATTGTGGGAATTATCTGGATATGAATCTTCCAATGGCACGTTATGTTGCAAAACGTTATTATGATGAGGTACTATGCAAAATATCCGAAGAGAGACTGGTGTATCCGGAATGATCGTGCATAGTATTACAATACAAAGAAAAAGAGTTTTGGCTGGGTTGTTGCTTTTGTTTGCGACAGCCCTTGTTTTCGTTCTGAATGATTCTTTTTTGTACACGCAGACTGTGGCAGGCATTATATCGGTAGAAAACTCTTTCTCACATGAAGAGGACGGACCGAATGGTGAACACGAAAAATATTATGAACAGGTTTTGACGGTAAAGATATTAAACGGAGATTACAAAGGGCAGAAAATAGTCCTTCAAAATGAGTTTTCTGAATCCGGGGTAAATGATGAACGATATCATTTTGGGGATCAGGTGTTTGTCTCCCTTCATAAAA
>OMCS01000495.1_pt1 | contig 20741 bp, 13 predicted proteins | sample 1674241 | NCBI WGS metagenome assembly OMCS01 (sample SAMEA103958153, study PRJEB25191) | human gut metagenome
CCTGTTGAACTACCGAGATTTTCTCGGCAGTTGCCTTCTTGTTCAATTCATTTGTGTCATATATGTTCTTCAGATGCAAACCGATGTTATCAGCGGAACAATCAAAAAGCACAGCCATTGCTTTCTGCGTAGCCCATACCGTCTCGTCCTTATATAGCACCTGAATGCCCTGTTCCTTACCTTCCGCCACGAAAGTCAAGAACTCTGCCGTACTGTTTCGTATTTCAAATTTCTTTGCCATTATTAATTTCCTTTCTTCTTGTTGTATGTTACATAGTTGTCCACACCTGCCCGATGCATTTTGTGCATGGACTGAAGTAAAGGACGTGCTATATCTAAATCTGTTTTTATCGGTGTCTTGAAAGTTTTTGTTCCTGGACACAAAACATACTTAGCCACCTTTTCGGACAGATAATATTTATCTTCGATTTCGTTTACTGTAAAGACAAAATCGTTAAAGCCTTCCGAAGTAGAGCCTTCAGCAATGCTTTGTCTCGTTGCTTCGTCTGAAGACAACACTTTCGCATTTTTTTCTTTTACATAATAAGGGCTGTCTGTATAGTCCTCCAAAAAATCGTACATTTTGTATTTCAACGGAATTGGAGCAGGATATTTGAATTTGGTTTTCTTTTTGAATCCTATACAATAAAGCCTTTCACGTGTTTGTGGAATGCCATAATCTCTTGCATTAAGAAGTTGAAAATGTACATCGTAACCGCAATAATCTTTGAATGTGTTGTAAACAACTTCCCATGTCCGTCCTTGGTCATGCTTGAAAAGACCTTGTACATTTTCAAAGATAAACACTTTCGGTTGACATTCTTTTACAACACGAGCAAATTCACGGAACAAGGTCCCTCTTGTATCCTCAAAACCTCTTTGCTCGCCAACAATAGAAAATGCCTGGCATGGTGCTCCACCAACAAAAAGGTCAACTTTTCCTTTATAGGGTGTAGCATCTAATTTATGAATATCGGTATGCCACTGCTCTTCTTTGATTGGGTATTTGGCAAAATATGCCTTTTTGCAGTTGGCATCAATGTCACCAGCAAAAACTATTTCAGACTTGAGTCAAAGTCTTTTGAATGCATATTCAATAGCTCCAATACCACTAAAAGATGTGGCAAGTCGAATAGTCCTTTCGGGATGAGAAAAATCCCTCTCAACCCAAGACAATCCTTCTGTGTCTATATTTGCCAGTGTATTTTGTGTGTTGTCTGTTGTTTTATTCATTATTATATATACGATATTGCCTCGAATGTTCGGCCTATAGTTTACTTATTCGACGTTCTCCTCTCTGACAAGGTCTGCCAGTTCAACCCCAAGGAGTTTGGCAGTCTTTATCAAACTCCCCAAGTCGGGTTGGGATGTGTTGGTACACCACTTGGATATTGTGGTTTGGTCTTTGCCCAATTGCTCGGCAAGCCATTTGTTTGTTTTCTTTTTGTCTGCCAAGACTACTTTAATCCGGTTAATGTCCTTATTTGCCATATTGCAATTTTATTTATCGGCAAAAGTATACAAAAAATCCCAAAATCGTGCAGCGTTGGGCTAATATTTATGGCGATTTAGCAAAATAATGAATTATTCTCAATATGAAATTATACCAACAAACTCCTTTTTCACCCGTTGTACAGTGCTCACTCCCTTGCCACACAATTTTGCTACATTACGGATGGTGTAGCCCTTCTTTAGGTACTCAAAGTCCTTACTATAATTATTGCTGTGTGATTCGTATAAGTACATTTTGATTTGAAAGGAGTGTTTGAAAAAAATCATAATAGGATACTATTGGCAAAAAATCGAATTAATGGATGTTAATCACTAATTTGTGATTAATCAACTATTTACGATATTATTTTTTATCAAAACCATGCAGAAAAATATTATAGATTTTGAACTCCCTACTCACGGGTCACCCTGTTATGGGTGAGATTGGGTCTAGGCGAATAGCTGTTTTCATAAGCGCAGCCAACTGAGAAAACGACAACACGCAAACTAAAATTTCTGCATAAAATCACGCCAAATACTGAAAACTTAGGGTGAAAGCGAAAATAACAAATGATAAATAACACCTTAAATAGTTGATAATCAAATACTTAAGTGTTATTTTGTCATTTGAAACATTTCTTAATTCTGAGTTAACGAGTGTAAACACCGATATAATAGGTATGAATTTAGTTTTTCAGCAATCCTACATTTTGCTTTTTAAATTCGAATGCATTGTGTGATTTATTTAGCTTGAAGCAAAATACTGCCTAATCCCTCATTGTGGGTTCAAGAACGGAAGTAAAAGTATTATGAAAAAATATAATAATTATCAACTTTGAAATCTGATGTTTATTGTCCTGCGTTCGGCATAACTTTCGGCTTTAGGAATTTAATTTTGTTTTTATTTTTTTGCGTCAGATTTGCTTGATTTTCATGTGATTGCAATGAGATAGCTCTCAAACAATACGTCTGAAAATGTTCGGCATTCGGCAGTAAAATCTTTATATGCCGAAGGTTTTGCAGGGTATTATAGAGTCCGTCATCTAAAAGAAACGTCCCAAAATCGACTTTTATAAACTCCTGAAAAATCATTAACAATGAAACAGTATCGCAGTTCAACCAACAATTCCGATGGTATACTTTCCGTATCGTTCTCCGTATCGTTCTCCGTTCGTCCTCCGTTGATCCTCCGTTCATCCTCCGTTCATCCTCCGTTCAAGCTCCGTTCGAGCTCCGTTCAACCTCCGTTCGGGAATCGAAGATTGATCGAAGAATTATCGAAGAACGAACGGAGAATCATCGGAGGCAAGACGGAGATGTATCGAAACTCTAATGGGAGGCCAAGGGAAAGACGACCCGAACAAAAACTTTATTTTTAATCACTTAAATTCAAATTATGGCAAGACTTACTCCTGACTTCATCACTTTTCTGCACCATCACATAGCGCGTATTCTTTATATACAGCTCATGTCTGATGGCATGAGAAGAGAACTCGTGTATCTGTCTTCATATGCAACTAATCGCTATTTTATCCCGAATTGGGGTATAACATAGCGAAATCCCCGGCAATACAGACGATTGCCGGGGATTTATGATGTTTACCATCGACATCAGCTTGATGAGGATGTTGAGCGACGGGATGATCATCTCGCACTGGGCGCTGCGGGTGTTATTGTCTTCGGAGAGGCCGTTTCTGTTGGTCTTTTCCGGTTATCTGATGTGTTGCATGTTTTGTTCGTTGAACATCATCTTGTAGCTCGCACGTCCGCCGTCCGTAAGTTCAATGCTTACAATCTGGACACCTGACATTATCTTTGTCATTAGACGCTGCGAGCCGTCGCCTTGCGCCTTGCTTATCAGACTACCACTCGCATCGCGCACTTCCACGCTCTTGAGATTTTCAATGGCTGACTGCACTACGGCGTACGAGCCTTCCTGCATGATGCAGACGTTATGCTCGTTTCCTTTCTTTTCGTCATCAGTGCCGTTAAGCTTTCTGATGACGAAGCGCCCCAAGGATGTCTCTGCGTCCGACACCACCACTTGCGAACCTATCTCGTAGTCGATGTCCGTGAGATTGTCATGCAGCACATACTCTTCAGCGTCCGTTCCCTCCGTCGGCACCACCTCAATGCTGATGCTGTCCTTATGGTTAAGGAAGATGCCCAGCGAAGTGTTCTCTGCCATTGGCATGATGTCATAGGCGTTGCTCTTGCTAATGCCGAACACCTTGACATCCGGCTTAACCTCGTTGTCCATCAAGGTTGGCACGGCTGCCACGTCATCGTCAGCCATCATCAACAGCGATGCCGACCTGCTTCCGTTGGTAAGGCTCTCCACGTTCACTCTCAGTGCGCGTGTCGTCTCGCCCTTGTTCTCACCCTCGGCATCAGGCTTCTTCGTTCCGCCTATCATCTCTGTTGTGAGCAATATGGTTAGTGATGTGCTCTGCTCGCCATTGCTCACCACTTTGAACGACTGCATTGGTTCAATGCTCGTTGCGTCGCCCGTTGCCACTACGCTCTCTCCAGCCTTGGCAATGGTCTGTTCGCCTTGCGGAGTCTGCACTATCACGCTGCCCACATTGTCGTTAGCCTTTAAGAACTTCTGTATATCGATGTGGCTCATGAACGGGTTACCCAAAAGAAAGGTCTTCGTCGGCTCGTCAGCTTTAAGCGTAATCTGATATGAATCCTGTCCGACGAATACGGTACGGTCCTCGGTCACGTCCTTGTCGCCGGCCTTATACACATACGTCATAGTCATATTGCCCGGATCATTACCCTCGTATACGAAACGGTTCATCTCGTTGTCGGCTCTCGTTAAATTCTCGTTGCCCAGTATCTCCTCGTCATAATTGGCATAGTAGCTATATTTCGTGTGAGTCTTAGGCAGACGTATGCGGAACGTATTGGTAGCCGGCAGCTGTCCGTTGTCCACCCACAGCGAGAAGCCTTCGCACTTGGCATAGGGCTTAGTCACTGCATTGAAGTGGCGCGACCATTGTGTCTCCAGCACGCCTAGCGTATTGTCGCCGAGAGTAATGCCTCCCTTGCCGTTCTTCGATACAATCTTGCCAGGAGCCGTGGTAGCCCAAAGACGCTGGTAAATGCTCGGATTGAAGCGGCTTTCGGCACAGTTGTCTTCAGTCAGCGGCTCGAAGAGGGCTGCCGTAATGTTCTTCGGCACAAACATGTCGCCCGTATAGGTCTGCTTCAGCGGTGTGCTGAGGTTGTAGTACATGTTTGGCTTCAGTTCCATCTCCACCCAAGCCTTGCGATAGTTGAGCGAAGTGATATTTTCCACAGCCGATCGCGGCTCGAAGAAGATGTCCTTGCAGCAGTAGTCAGCAGGATGTTCCACTGTTCCGAGCACGGGAAAAATCTTGGCATCCGACGAGATTATGGCGTCGGTGCAGCAGTATGGCGAGCCATTGCTCCAGTTGTCCCACTTGTTCCAGTCATTATTGGAAGCCGTAGTGAGCCATCGTGTCTGCAACGGATGCACCTGATAAACCACTGAAGAGAGCGGTGTGCCGCTGCCGTCGAAGAATGTCAGCTGGAATTCGCCAGCCTTCTTGGTGGTGTATTCGTATTGGATATTGTTTTTGGTTTCTGACGAAGCCACCAGTTCTACAATACCATTGGTGCCAGCACTCTTGTCGCCGAAGCGCAGATAGTATTTAGCTCCCGTATTGCCTGTGGCCACAACCTTCACTATATCGCCCACGCACACATTGTTCACATCAATGTCTTTCACACCGGTCACGCACGAGCAGTCGTCCTTACAGTCTGGAATGCCGTTATTGTTGATGTCGCCTCGCGTCACGATGCCGTAGAACTTCTGCACATCGAGCGCTCCCACAATACTTGCCAAGGTCAGTCTCACCTCGTTGTAAGCATTCTTCGGCTGGAAGAAGAGGATGTTCTTGTCGCCGAAACCAGCCACGTCAGCACCAATGACCTTCCAGTCGGTGAACTTGTCGCCGGTAGGTTCGCCGTCCATGAATGTCTCTACGGTGAGCCAGTTGCCCACCTTTACGGCTGCAAGGAATGTCTTGTTGTCGACAATAATGCCCAACTGATGGTGATAGTCGAGTATGCGTCCCATGTTTACGGCAATGGTATGACCCGAACCTACGCCCACTGTGTTGGCTATTGCCATATATGTATCGAGGTCGCTGTCGATGAAATTGCACATATTGTCGTCTATGGTGAGCACGTTCACCGTTCCTCCGAACTTCGTCTCGTCGGCATTGATGGTGGTGTGCGATTTCTTCTGCGACATGACGAGGGCGTCACAGGCCAACGGCGAAGAGCAGTCGCTGGCAGCATCTTCTATGAATGCGTAATAGATGCGCAGATTGGAGCCACCGAGATCGAGCACGCCGGAGTTCCACAACTGGAATTCGTCCATCTGCATAGTACTGTCCTTACTGTCTTTGGCAGGCACCTCAATGGAGTATCTAATCTTCTGCAGCTTGTCTGAACCGCCCACACCGGCGCTGATGGCATTGTTCTCGTCAATAAGATGACGATATACCTCCTTGCCGTTGTGATAGCAGCGTATCTGCAGGAACTGCAAAGCATGCAGATTGAGCACCGTTGCACTCGCTTCCACTACAAATCCTATGCGCTTGGGCTGCACTCGCATCAAAGAATCCAGTTCTGTCTCGTTGTCCTTTCTTTTGGGGTCAGCATCATACATCAGTTTGCCATCCTTGCGATGTATGCCGACTACACACAGATTGTCAGCAAGCTTGAGTCCGCCGATATATTCGGCATATTGGTTGTAATCGCCTTTAAGGATATTTTCGGAATTCCTCAGTTTGGATATGGAAAGCAACGATCCCGACGTGCCGTGTATCTTCGGCGAGAGTTCGTATATGTCGCCGTATTTGTTGGTGACGGGAGTGCCGCACATATTGCCGCTTTTGCCCATGTCTCCCACGGTGATGGTGGTCTCGTCATAGCATCCGTCTTTTGCCGTAGCACGGAAGGTATAGCGGCCCACCTGCATGTGCGTGACGTGTCCGTCTGGTGTCACTCTCACGGGAGTGGTGGCCATAATGTCGTTACCTTCCAAATCCCATGCGCCTGACAGCGCCCATGTAACACTGACCTTTGGGTTTGAACGCAATACAAACGAGGTCTGCGAGTCGCATATATTGCTGCTTATCGTAGGCTTGATGGCACAGCGATGTGACACGTCGGGTGACATTCTCACAAATCCGTAGTGGATGCCCATACCACCGACGTTAACGCCGAGCACCGTAAGGAACCGGATTTCGCATCCCGAGAACGGCACCTTAGCCTTCACACTCACCGTTCCGTCGCCTATCTGCACCAACGACAGATTGAGCACCTGTGCCGATATGGTTTCTTCCTGCACCTTCTTTCCGTTGCGGTCGAACAGAAGCACATTAATCCAAGTGCCCGCCGTAAGACTCAGCACGGCGTCCATCTTATACTTGAAGCCAGCCTCCATGCCAGCCTCGAAAGCCTCAGCATTGGGATTGGTGTCGTTCTTCATCATAAACTTGGCACCTCCCTGGTAGCCAACATTTAGGATTGGAGTGATTGTAGCGAAGTTGTCCAGATTGTCATCGGTCATTTTCCTCACTTCTGCGTTTACGAAGGGGAATGGTATGCCGAGCAACACGGGGTTCCATCCCTGCATCTTCTTGAGCGATATGGTAGGCTTGTTGTCGAAGAAGTCGTTAAACTTCTTGATGCCACCGTCGGTGATTGAAAACTCAGTAGGTTCGCCAACGAAGGCATACTTTATCTTCATCAGATTGGCAACATCTGCCTGAATACCACCCGAGCAGTCAAGGCTTATCTCGTCAAAGAGCCAGTCGCTCTCTGCCGTAAGCATGGCACAGATCTTGTCCGAACCTGGAATCTGAAGCAGCTTGAGCGTAACGCCCGAACCATTCTGACCTTCTCTTACAGGCACAACACCTTGCAATTTGCCGTCGCGATAGAATCCGATGGAGAACGCCTTTATGACATCGAGGCTAAGCACGCTGCTTCCCGAACCTGCCACGATAGCATATCCAGCTACAGTGCCCTTGGTGTAATAGTTCTGCATGTCCTTCACGCTCACCATAGGGTCAACGGTTACACCGGCTTTCACCACGGCGTTCACCTGAGCATAGTTGTCGAGGTCTTCGTCTGTTAGCGCACCGAGATCCTTCGCCCAGCTGCCTACGCCTACCACGCCAATGAGCTTGTTGACGGTGCATTCCTCGCCAGTCAAGGCACGTCGGTTGCGCAGACGGCGGAACGTCATGTTGCCGTATTTCGGATCATTGTCGAACTTCACATAGCCGTCCTTCTTCTTATCGGAAGGGAGGTCGTCCCAATTATTGGTCCAGATGGGCTTGCTGCATTTCACGAACGAGTCGCGCACGGCTGCACTCTCAAAGTACGGACTGGTATTGTCGTCCTGCGGCTGTGCAGCCTGCATCGTAGCTGGCAAGCCCAGCACCAACGCCAATACCATATATAGATATCGTATGACAATAGAATGATGTTTCATAATAGTGTTATTTCATTTGTTGAATGTTACTCCATTTGATGTTCTTTATTCAACAATACTCCCTGATCGTCGTATGTAAGTACGTATTTGTGGTTGCGTCGCAGATAGAACACGTCGTTCAATGCATCCACCTCAATCACGCCCGTAGCACTTTCGGACGATACTACGTCCTTGGCTTTAATCTGACCGTTCAATATCCAAGGCCAGGCAGTAAATATCACTCTCACAGCAAGACGCGTCTTGGCTGGCAACAGATATGCCTTCAGCGTAACCATGTCGCCTTTCTTGACAAACTTCTGGCAAGCAATGGCTGTGTAAGTTCCCTTGTCACCTTTCTTAGGCACCCAAGGCTTCACAGGCTCGCTGCCCTTCTTGAAGTCGTCGTAGCTGGTTAGCTTTGTCTTTGTCAGCACATTGTCGGCAAGGAGGCAATACCATTCGGTTTTGGCTATATCGTTGTAATGCTCCGATTTGATGTTCACTTCCACTTCAGCCATACCTCTATACAGTGTGCCGGTGAGAGTAGTCTGGGCTATTCCGTCTACTACATACTTGTTATAGCCTATAACGGGATTCTTGTTGGCATCGCTTGCCGCATATATGGTGCCATAGAACAACTGCGGGATTACCGTAAGACGACGGCTCAAGCAATCTGCATTGATGGCACCTATAAGACCCGGACAGCACAGATAATGCCCCCAACTGTTGGGACCATCTTCTTTTGTATTAGGATTAAGATAATCCTTAAACTTTGCACAGAAGTCCTCGTAGGTGGTGCCTGTGCCTACATTGAGCATGCCGTCGTATATCACCTTATTATGTTCGTACTGCGGATAAGGCAGAACCTCATCCTTGTCATAGGCTATGGCAACAATGCGATACTCAAAACCCTGACTCAATCCGAACTGTCCCGTTACCACACGATGCTTGTGTGGGGCATTAGGATAGAAGTCGTCGGTGCGGTCTTCGTCGGTAAATGCGGTCAGAATCATGTCGTTTCGTGGGTCGTACTCGAATGGCGAGAGTCCGTCGCCGCTGTCTGCCTGACCGTTTTCGTCGTCCTCTTTGGTTGTAGTTCTGCGGCGGAAGGCTATCACTCTCACGGCATTGATGCTCTGCGACTCGGTGTATCCGTCGTCGGTTGAGCCTGGTGTTGAGCCTATTCCAGGAGGCAAAGCACGCGTGTTGTCATCTGACTGTTCTTCCTCACCATATCCTCCCAATGCTATCTTGATGGGGATTTGAGTCACCACTTCTTTGGTTTGTCCCGTATTGGCATTGCCGGCATCGCTCAACTGGCTGTCGTCGCTTGTACATCCAGCCGCCAAAGCAATCAGAAGGCAGAACGCAGCAGCAATGCTTGTGTAGTGTATGCTAAATAGAGATTTCTGCATATCGCTTATATCGTATTACTCGGTTTCAAATTCGTGTTTCTTCTCGAAGGCAGGTTCCAAGTCAATGGTCATGTCCATCATCGTCGGCTGATAATTCTTATTCAAGTCAAACGGCTCGTTGGTATGAGAAGTCTTTATGCCTAAGCTGTACAGATGGTTTGCCTCGATGGGGAAAAGGATTCGTTCGGTATTCATATCCTTTATATTGTCGTATCGGTGATGACCTGCATTGTCGCTGTAGTGCAACATGAATGTCACTTTTGATTTGTCGTAATTCTTGCTCTGAAGCATATATTCCACGGGAGTAGGAAGCATGAAGTTGCTCACCATATAGCTGTTGGCCAGCCATCCTTTGTCCGTATCTTCGGGGCGGGTGAACACTTTCTTAGTGTCGTCCTTACTCCATCCGTTGGCTTTCGTAAGTTCGATAACGCCCAGTGTAAGGTATCCCGTAGCGCTTGCAATCTTGTTTACGAGGTTGTCAGCATCGCTTGGGGCGGTCTTTCCGCTGACCATTGTTGCGCCTTCTATGCCAGTCACCTCTATTGAGAGCTTGGTTGGGGTGAACGATACGGGTGTGGTGAGGTCTTGGGTGTTGTCGTCCACCATAGTGGGAATGTTCGTTACATACATTATCATACCCGCTACGTTGCGTGTTGCGGTAAGTATACAATTAAAATGCTGTGCTCCCTGCTCTACGAGGATCGGATTGTCTGCCTTTGTTTTCTGGTCTTGCAAACGGCCCGAGAAAAACTCCGTGCAATTGAGCACTCCCAATTTGGCGCTATTGACGGCTGCATCGGTGAGGGCAATCTTCACATCCTGCAATGTTGTGGAGCCGTCCGTGAGCCTTATCTCATCCAGCTTGCGCTCGGCAGAATCCATATACTTGTCGTCTCTGCCTACAGCCAAAAACTGATAGTAGTAGTCGTCGGGGAGAAATGGGGTGATTTCGTATGAATATTGTTGGGGCTTGTTGCCGTGTAGGTATGAGTAATAAGGCTCCTTATTGTCGAAAGCGGTTACAGAGTAATAGCCTTTGTTGGCGGCCTTAAGGTCGTCAGGAACGTAATAGGTGAATGTTTCTTCGGGGGTATTCTTCTTGTCTTTAGGACAACGGAATACATATATGCGCATATCATTCACCTGCTGTGCGCCATCCCATGTGGTCAGGTCCCTCGACACGACGCCTCCGCTCACACCCACTTTCATCTCCACCGTCACGGCACGTGTGCTGTCAGCGAGAGGCGGAAACGCTTCGTCGCTTGCATTGCAGCTTGCCAATATGGTGGTGGCAAGACAAACGTAAAAACTGTTTATAACTGATTTTCTAATCATATCTTTCATTGGATGGGGCGTAAGAGCATAAGATGTGTTTATGTTTAAAGTAAAAAAAACACTCCCGAAAGCCCCGAAAGACTTCCGGGAGTGTTCTCGGATATATGGTCATCAGGAGAGGAAGCTCTGTTTATGAGTGTCTCTCTATGATAATCGTTAGTGGATTAGTCCTCTTCAAGCTCCAACTTGTGGATGATATCCCAGTTGTCGTTAACACGGAGTGTGAGCTCCTGCTTCTTCTCGAGTGGCTCGGGAGTATCAGGATCCGGATTTTCAGGAGGAACTACCTCGCCATCCTTGGTCTTTGTACCGATACCGTAGAGATGGTTACGAACAACGTTGTAAATCTTTACCTCATCCTTAGCAAGCTTATTCTCTGCAAATTTTGATCCATCCCATGAGTAAAGTGTATAATTTTTAGCAGTCTGCTTGTCTGTTCCAGGCAACTTAATTGTCCATGTCTGAACAGCATCTCCATTGTCCTTAACCAACTTCAACACGAAAGTAGGTTCGGTGGTCTTTGCGAACGGAACGAGGAATGTGCCACCGAATACAGAACCAGTCTTAAACTTAGCTCCATTACTCTCATACGGATTCTTCCAAGAGTCAGTGTCAATCAGACCGTCCTTGTCCTTATCCTCGATCTTGGTGAACCAATCTTTCAGATTGATTTCGTAGATTACCTTGTCAGTAGCTTCGTTCGTACCGTTTACAACGAAGTAAGGGCTATAGCCTGTGCCGTTCTGTGTAAGGTCAGTGTTGTGGAACTGTCCGAGAATGAGGTTCTGGTTGCGGGTTGAAGCCACAAGCTGAAGCTTGGTTGCTCCCTCTATGTAAGGAATATCCTCGAAGTAACCGAATGTACCGGCAACCTGACGGTTGAGGACTACTGACTGTCTGAAACCAACACCAGCAGTAACAGTAATTTCTGCTGAACCAGCGAAGATTTCCTCACCCTTCACACCATTATTAAGCGTAAGAGCTGTATTGGGATTGAATGTTCCGCCTATCGCTACATCAGCAATCGCTGTTGAGAGGTTAGAGTAGTCAGTGGTTTTGTGATAACCAAAGGCATAAACCAAGTATGTCTTACCAGGCTGCAACGCCTTGTTAAGGTTGATGAGCTTCTCACGACCATGACCGTTAGTGTCATAGGTAGATGATACGGCATCTGTATTCCAGTTTTCTATTGGCTTAACATACTTAACTGTGTTAGTCCCCTTCTCGCAGATAATAACCTTTACGTTCTCGATGCTCTGCTTAGCCTCAGAGCTGTAAAGAGGACGACCGGCACGTGTCTGCATGCCATCACCTGAGTTTGCCACCTGCAGTACAATCTGCTGTGCCATCTCTGTTGTCTCAACGCTGCCTCCGTTAGCGAGGTCGCTGTCGTTGCTACATGCGCTCAGCATCACCATTCCGGCTGCCAAGGCACTGAAAAGATAACTTTTCTTCATTGTCATTTGATTTTTAATGATTTGATTTTGTTTTGTTGTATGAAAAATTATATTCATGTTCACGTCGTCTCGTCATTCTATCTCCATGCCGTGCACCATCTCCCAGTTGTCGTTCACCAGCATATACACCACGAAGTCTGCTTTTTCCTCGTTCCACACATATCGCAGAACGGTCAGCTCGTTGCGGTGCATGGTGATGCGCACGTCTTTTGGCGAGAGCACCGGATTGAGGCGTTGGGCACTGTCATAAAACTGCAGACTGAGCGTAGAGCCGTTTCTTTTCAGCGAAGGAGCGAGCACTGTCTTCGTCAGGACATGCTGTCCGGTCCAGTCATACTGCATAGACGCATAGGTATCTGAGGAATAACTGAATCCCGAATCTACGCGTTCATAGATATGGTCTGCCTTCATCGTCGAGTGTTCCAGCCCTTGCTCCAATCCCTCCGCCTCAACGATGAGCTTGCCCTTCGTGCGTTCCATTTCCACGGTGTAGTCATAGCGGTATGCGTCGTACACGAGGGTGTCGTTGACAAGATATATGTCGTCTCCTTCGGCATGTTCAGGATGAAGTGCCAAGGCGGTGCGGTCTTCGCTGAGGCTTGTCATGTCTTTCATTCCTCCCCAAACTGTCAGCACATACGTGCCGTGCGGTAGGCAAGGGCAGAAGTTCACCGTCATGGTCTTTGCTTTGCCTTCCACGCGGAAGACGCCATGCTCTTCCATCACCTCTCCCGTCTTGGCATCGCGCAACATATAGAATAATGTAGGCACATACTCACGGAAAGCGAGGTCTTCGGAGCGGCGTTCTTCCATGTCCACCTTGTCCACGTTGAAGTAGTTCTTGTCCTTCACAGCAATGTTGACCTGCAGCGGCGGACAATCCTCTATCTCGTCCTTGATGCACGACGTGAGTGCAGGCACAAGCAACAGAAGGAGCAGAATGCTTTTAAGCGATATTTTCATATTGTCGTTTATCCGTTGTGTTATCGGTTGATGAGAGCACGGAAGCGCTCGTCATCCTTATAGCCATAGAAGTCGGGTTCGTCCACAGCCCTCATGCGCAGCTTCTCGTCCTCACATGCCTTGACGATGTGGAGGAAGAAGGCGTCATGCTCCTTGAAGCGTGCTGCCACCATGGCCCTCACATATTCTGCCACGGGCGTCGCAGCCTTCACGCTGTCCATGATGTTGCGGGCTTCGTCGTTGCGGTTGACGCTGAGCGCCACTACAGCCGCGTTGACGTCGGAGTATGGACGGAGCAGTTCGTAAGCCTCATTAAGGTGGCGCTGCTTGGCTTTTATCAGTCCGAGGTTATATCGTGCTTCGGGCAGATTGACGTCCTGCAGGAGTTCCACGGCACGCTCATAGTCGCCGGCATACACGTAGCTTGCTGCGAGCGTATTGAGCTGCTCTGGGGTGTACTCCTTTTGACGGTTGAGCACGCGCTGCGCCTCTTCCGCATTACCCTCGCGGAGGTAAAGCACAGCCAGATTGTTGGCTCCAATAGCCGACTGCGGGAAATACTTCATCAGCGTCAGATAAACCTCCTTACGCTGGTCATGGTTCTTGGCAAGTGTTGCCACGCGGAGCATCTCGTCCTCATTGAAAGCGTCTGGACGCTTCTCATACATACTGAGGAGTTCGGCATCGGTGGTGAAACTACGTATCTTATATGTATAGACATACTCCACCTTACGGTCTTTCTGCAAGTACTTGGCACGGATGTCTTTCCAGCAGTCCATTTGGCGGATGTAGTGTTCCGCCACGTCATCGTTTTGGTCAGCATAGCGTACGAGAATGTCCTTCACCTTGGGAGCGTCAGGATGTCCGTCAGCTATCATTGCGTCAAGGACGGGCTGCCATCCCTCAGGACGCGACCCCACCTTTATGGTCTTCTGCAGCTTCGGACTGATACCCAGTCTTTCCACCAGCCAGTTCTTGGCAGAGTTGGCACGATTGCGTGCCAACGGCGTGTTAACCTTCAGCGGTCCGTCAGCAGACGCCATACCGAAGATTTTCAATGATGTGAGCGTCGCAAGCGTATCGCTGAGCACCGGCGACAGCTTAGCCACCATCTCCTCCATCTCTCGGCGGTTGTTGCCCATCGTAAGGTTGATGTCGTGCTTGTTGATGACAAACTGGAGGTTTGCCACTCCCTTGCCCTCCATCACCTTGGGACGAATCCTGAATTCGGGTTCTATCCATGCCAGCTCCAACTCTTTCTTCACGTCGATGAGCGTTACGGGCGTAGTGATGGTTGCCACGTCAATGGTGTCGATGCCAGTACACTCGCCGCATCCGTCCGTAGAGACAACCGCCTTAACGCGTGCAGAAGTTATGTCCTGCGCCAGCTGCACAACCTCCGAGTAAGGCACCTCCATTGGGCGCGACGTACGGTTCGCCTTCACGATGTGTCCCTCATAAACGTCTTCCTTTTCCTCAAGGACACGCTGACGTTCCGCCTTCTTGCTGTATATGGGAGAATAAACGGTTATTGGCATACACTCGCCCACCACCGAGTCGCCCGTCATAATCTGCGGTGTGATGACAATGCGGCTGCGCTTTGAGAAGTAATGCCCCGGTACATGGAATGTTACGTCCAGCTGTGCCCTGTTGGCAGAATCGGGAGTCAGCGCATAGGGCGCAGGCGTGGTGGTCACCACCTTTCCAGCCTTATGCGTGGCGCATCCCGTCATCATAATCAGTCCAGCTATAGCGGACAGGAATGTTATATGTTTGATGTTCTGTTTCATTAAGAGCAATGTTATTTAGAAAAAGTAAATCAGCGACAGGGCAGCCTTCGTCGGCCCCACATAGTCCTTGTGTTTACGCTCATACTTTTTTATGCAAGGTATGCAGTCGCTTTCCTTATACCACAGATGGGCATATCCCAATCCCACTTCCGCTTCAAGGTTGAGGCGTGGCGAAAGAATCCAGTCATAACCATAACTGATGCCTCCTCCTGCAAGATAGCCGTCACGACGATGGTTGGCAAGTGTGCTGTAGAACTGTGCTGCATGTGCATGAACACCAATAAAGTGGCCCTCAAACTTCTCGCACAACCAGTATTTGGCTTCGGGCTGCACCAGCCAGAAACGCAGCTTCTTGTTGTCCTTGAACGTCCAAGGATTGTATGCTCCGGCAAGCTCTAAGGTCACCTTACGCGACAACCCCACTTCCACACCTGCATTCAGAGTGGTGGTCATCCAATAAAGCCCGTTGGTCTTTACCGCCACTTCCTGCGCAGCGGCTTTCTGGAAGAAGCCTACAGAAAGAAACAGCATCATTAATAAAAATCTAAGACTCATTAAATATTATTATTCAGTTATCGTCACTATTCTTTTATATGTAAGTGTTTACACACTGTCCTTCTCACTATTTTATGTAAGGGAAAGGTTGTTTTACGTTTCAGGCTGCAAAATTACAGCGAATAAAAAACAATCGTCATATTCCAATGCTACGCAAATCAATCATACGACAACGAATAACGCGCATTTTAAAATAAAGGTCAACTTCTGAAGTTTTCTTATCAAACTGGGGGTGAGTAGAATACTTTTTATAACTTTGCAGTACCACAAGACCTGTTTCTATGTTAGAGATAGGCTAATATTTTATCAAAGATAAGAGAACAAATACATAAAACGGACAACATGACAGATTCCACCATAGATCCGGCATCCGATGCAGACAATTTCACATGCGAAAACAACGACAGCAACCGACAGGCATTGTTCCGTATAGAGCGCCTTGCCAAAGACCAGATGGTCAGTTATTACAAAATACCCTGCTCGGCGTTGGTGTTTGTGTTGGACGGAACGGTGCGTGTGTCCACTGACGTCTACATTAAACAGACCGTGGGGGGGGAAAAAAATGTGTTCGTGGCACACGAATGCGACAACGTATTGATACGCGGTGTTGACGATGCCGTGATGCTGTATTGTTTCTTCAATTCGTCGATGGATTTATTCAATGGACTCTCGCTCAAGGCTTCTGACGATGCACAGATTAAGACAGTACGCCATCGTCCCAAGGATGAGCTGCCCACGCTGCCCATACCGAAGCTGCTGATGGAGGAATTGGAACTTACACGTAAGGAACTGGCAAGCAATCTGCTGGACATACGCTTCATGGAGTTAAAGCGATACATCATACTGATGATGCTCAGCAAGCTGTTCCGTCGTGACGACCTCATCTATATGTTCAGATATAAGCCCGGCGAGGACTTCGAGTTCAGTGAGCTGGTGTTCCGCCACTACAATTGCGGCGTTAACGCTCAGGAGCTCGCCACGCTCACCGGTGTCCCCATCGCCACCTTCAACCGCAAGTTCAAGAAGGCGTTCGGCATGTCCGTCCTGCATTGGCTCAACACAAGGCGCGAGATAAGCATACTCATGGACCTCACGACCACGGACATGACCATTAAGGAGATTGCCGCCAAGTATAACCTCACCCCAAACTATCTCTCCGACTTCTGCAAAAAGCACTTGGGTGACACGCCCAGCAGTTTTAGAGAAAAGGACTGAAAGCCTTATTTTTCATGCTGCGAGGTATAATCTGCTTAGCTACATAGGGTAGACAAGCAATCCTATATTCTGACGCCCTCTGTTTGCCATGCAAATATCGTACAAAGTCGATTTTATCGCATTTATGGAAAACCCCGAAAAAACTTGGAATGATTTCCTTGCAAAGGAGGAGCAAAAAGCACCGCCAGAACTAAGTCTTTTCGATTAAGGGGGCTTACTTTTGAAAAAATAAACCCCGAAGTCCTATTTTACGGGACTTCGGGGAGGAATTTTATGTTCTTTGAAGTTTTCCGGACAGCAATAATTTCATTTGCTATTTCATTAGCTTTTTCATTAGTTACGGGCTTGCCTTGTGCGGAGTACACTTTACTTGCGCAGCAAGCCTACTTTCACCCAAGGGGGAACTTGCTATGTCGAATGGCTTTTCAGTGTATTATAGAGGCCGTCATCTAAAAGAAATGTCCCAAAATCGACTTTTATTAACTCCTGAAAAATCATTAACAATGAAATAGCATCGCAGTCCGCCCAACAATTCCAATGGTATATTTTCCGTATCGTTCTCCTATCGTTCTCCTATCGTTCTCCTATCGTTCTCCTATCGTTCTCCTATTGTTCTCCTATTGTTCTCCTATTCCCGAACGGAGAACGATAGGAGAACGATAGGAGGATGAACGAAGAACAATGGGAGATGTATCGACTACACATCGGTACTGAAACGAAGAGACAGCGAAACACAAAAAGGAAACCAACAATGCGGAATGGAGCGAAAGACTAACAATGAGGTTCGGCGGAACAAGGGGGCTCAATCTCAAGAACAATGAACCCAAAAACAGAAATAATAAAAAAACAAGTGACAAGGTGAAACGGGGACTTTCAGTTGTCAATGAACTGAGGTTTCACTTGTCACTTGTAACAATCGAATCGCTTAAAAATGCGTTGTTTTTATCGTTTGGCAGTAAGTTCTACAATCTTTACGACTAACTCTGAAGCCTTCTCTAATGAGGGGATTGGCAAAAACTCGTGGGGACCATGGAAGTTTAAGCCACCTGCAAAGATGTTGGGACAGGGCAATCCCATGAATGAAAGTTGGGCGCCATCGGTACCACCACGAATGGCACGTACCTTGGCAGGAATTTGACACTCCTTCATGGCATCAAGCACAATGTCTACTACATGAGGCACAGGCTCAATCATTTCGCGCATGTTGTAATACTGATCGTTGATGGTTGCAGTCACTGTGCCTTCGCCATAACGCTCATTCATCCATTCGGCAGCCTTTTGTACAAACTGCTTGCGACGTTCAAAGCGTTCGCGGTTGTGGTCGCGGATGATGTAGGAGAGGGTAGCATGCTCTACGTTGCCCTCAATATTAAGCAAGTGGTAGAAGCCTTCAAACTCTACAGTTTGTTCGGGTGTTTCGGTAACAGGCATTTGTGCAGCAAATTCGGCTGCTACACGAGCTGCATTGATCATTTTGTTCTTAGCATAACCCGGATGAACACTTACACCTTTTACTTCGATTTTGGCACTTGCTGCGTTAAAGTTTTCGTATTCAAGTTCGCCTAATTCGCCACCGTCCATGGTATAGCCCCAAGCACAGCCAAACTTCTCAACATTAAATTTGTGAGCTCCTAAACCAATCTCTTCATCGGGGTTAAAGCCTACGCGCACACGACCATGTTTAATTTCGGGATGTTCCATGAGGTAAACCATTGCTTGTACGATTTCGGCAATACCAGCCTTGTCGTCGGCACCAAGTAAGGTGTGTCCGTCTGTAACAATAAGGTCTTCGCCTACATGGTCGATCAGTTCGGGGAATTTTTTTGGCGAGGTTACCAATCCTGCTTCAGCATCGAGCACAATGTCTTTGCCGTCGTAGGCTTTGACAATGCGTGGGTGGATGTTGGCACCTGAGCAGTCAGGACTTGTGTCCATGTGTGCAATAAAGCCAATGGTGGGCACTTCTTTGTCGGTATTTGCAGGGAGTGTGGCATATACATAGCCATTCTCGTCCATTTCAACCTCGGTCATGCCAATTTCCTTAAGCTCATCGCGTAAGTATTCTGCTAACTTAAATTGTTTGTCGGTACTGGGTGTGGTGTTTGAGTCTTCGGCGCTTTGTGTGTCGAAGCTAACGTATTTCAAAAAACGTTCAACAATAGTCATGATTAAGTATGATGTTTTTAAATATATTCAAATGAAAAAGTCCCCCTCCAAGAGAGGAGGCAAGTTCTTTTCCAAGAAAATGTTACTTAAAGAATTTCTCTAATTTTTTAATTCCACCATTAAGACAGAAGGCTACCACGGTGTCGCCAGGGCGAATGAGTGTGGTACCATTAATGAGTTCGCCATGTCCATCGCGCACTAAACCACCAAGGGTGACACATGTAGGCAAGTCAAGATCTTTCACAGGCTTGCGAATAATGCGTGCTTCGGGCGATACACTAAACTCTGCTACATCTGCATTGGCTACGGTTAAACTCTTTACCGAGGTGATGTCTGCTTTAAGCATCATCTGGTAAATGTGGCTTGCAGCAAATGTTTTTTTGTTGATAATGGTGCCAATGTCGAGACTTTCAGCCATACTGATGTAGTCAGTATTTTCGACCATAGCCACAGTTTTGCGCACACCTAAGCGTTTGGCAGCCAAACAAGCCAAGATGTTTGTTTCAGAATTTTCGGTCAAAGCACAGAAAGCTTGTGTTTTGCGAATGCCTTCTTCTTCGAGCAAAGAAAGGTCGCGTCCGTCACCACGAATTACCATAGAACGTGGATTGGTTACTACCTCGTTAAGTTTTTCGGCGCGGCGTACGTCGGCTTCAATAATCTTGGCGTGCATGTAATCGGGCATGGCATCTACCAGGTGTACAGCCGTGCTACCACCGCCCATGATAATTACGTTTGATACGTCGGGATATTCCTCTTTACCTGCAAGGTCGCGAATGTAGTTGACATACTTTGGGGTAGTCATGAAATATACAACGTCGAGTGCGCGTAGGCAGTCACCACCATGTGGGATAACTGTTTCGTCGCCACGCTTAATGGCAACAATATGATAGGGCGAGTCTGTGCCACAAAGATCTTTTAAGGGTTTGTCAAGAATTTGTGCATTTTGGCGCACCTTTACACCAATCAAAATTAAAGCACCATCTTGCACCTCCCACCATTGGCGAATCCAGCTGCGCTTGATGTTATGCAGAATTTCTTTGCCTGCCAACATTTCGGGGTAGATGATAGAGTCAATGCCCACGGTTTTAAAGAAATCGCGGTGTTGTGGCAAGGTGTATTCATAGTTGTCAACACGTGCCACTGTTTTTTTTGCTCCGAGCTTTGAGGCAAGCATACAGGCTGTCATATTGTGTGCCTCGTCGGGTGTTACGCCAATAAAAAGGTCTGCCTTTCCTACTTCTGCTTGATTGAGCGCTGAGATAGACGAAGGCGCAAGGGGTAAAGCCAAAATGTCGAAGTTTGAAGAAATATCTTCTAATTTCTCGGGCGATTCGTCCATGAGTGTGATGTCGTGGTTTTCGCGCGAGAGGAGTTTTGCCAAATGGGTACCCACGGCTCCGGCTCCTGCAATAATAATCTTCATGTGATAGTGGTTCTATGTTATCGTGTGGCTGTGCAAAACTTATGGGGGGCTTTTCTTTTAAGAGAATCATATTTATCCGTAAAGAAAACGCCCTGCCGAAACAAGCAAATGCTTGCAGCCACACGCAAAATTGGGCTTTTTTTTTGATTTATGCAAGTGCTTTCCCTAATAAGTAGGTATTCAAAATTATTTTATAAAATAAATGCAGGAAAGTCTTAGTTTAATATTGCCTTGTTGCATTCTTTTATCTTTATAGGTTGGGTGTTCAAAATCCATGATTTTTTTCGGCATGGTTTTGAAAAAAATAATATTGTAAATAGTTGATATTCAACAATAACAAACGCAGGAAACGCCTCAATTCGTGTATTATTTTAATGGGTTACCCCGTTAGGGGTGAGATAA
>OMCS01000514.1_pt1 | contig 20253 bp, 15 predicted proteins | sample 1674241 | NCBI WGS metagenome assembly OMCS01 (sample SAMEA103958153, study PRJEB25191) | human gut metagenome
CGTTCAGGAACTGCTGGATGCGATTGTCGAGTATATGCCGTCCCCGCTGGACAAAAAAGCAGTTACCGGCATCAACCCGAAGACCGAGGAAGACGAGACGCGCGAGCCGTCTGACGACGAGCCGTTTGCAGCCCTGGCCTTCAAGATCATGACGGATCCCTACGTTGGCAAGCTGGCGTTCTTCCGCGTGTACTCCGGCTGTCTGGAGGCAGGCAAGACCGTCCTCAACACCAACAAGAATCAGCGCGAGCGGATGGGCAGAATTTTGCTCATGCACGCGAACCACAGAGAGGATCTGCCCGTTGTGTATTCCGGCGATATCGCCGCGGCCGTCGGCCTGAAGAATACCACGACCGGTGATACGCTCTGCGACGAAAAGCATCCCATCGTTCTCGAGAACATGGTCTTCCCCGAGCCGGTCATCCGCGTGGCGATCGAGCCGAAGACGAAGGCCGGTCAGGAAAAGATGGGCATCGCGCTTTCCAAGCTCGCCGAAGAGGATCCCACGTTCAAAACCTACACCGATGAAGAGACCGGCCAGACGATCATCGCCGGCATGGGTGAGCTTCATCTGGAGATCATCGTTGACCGCCTCCTGCGGGAGTTCAAGGTCGAGGCAAACGTCGGTGCGCCGCAGGTCGCCTACAAAGAGACCATTCGCAAGAAGGTCAATCAGGAGACCAAGTACGCGCGTCAGTCCGGCGGCAAGGGCCAGTACGGCCATGTCAAGATCACTGTTGAACCCAATGAGAGCGGCAAGGGCTTTGAGTTCATCAACGCCACCGTCGGCGGCTCGATCCCGAAGGAATTCATTCCTGCGGTCGAGCAGGGCATCCGCGGCGCGATGGAGGCCGGCGTTCTGGCCGGATTCCCCGTCGTCGACGTGAAGGTCACGCTGTACGACGGCTCCTACCACGAGGTCGACTCCTCGGAGCTCGCATTCAAGATCGCCGGTTCCATGGCGTTCAAGGAAGCGTGCCAGAAGGCGGATCCCGTGATCCTCGAGCCCATCATGAAGGTCTGCATCATCGTTCCCGACGAGTACATGGGCGACGTCATCGGCGACGTCACGTCCCGCCGCGGCAACATCGCAGGCCTCACACAGCGCAACGGCGCTCAGCAGATCGACTGCTTCGTTCCGCTGTCCGAGATGTTCGGCTACGCGACGAACCTGCGTTCGAGAACGCAGGGCCGCGGCCAGTTCACCATGGAGCCGAGCCACTATGTGGAGCTCTCCAAAAACCTGGCGGACGCCGTCATTTCGAAGCGCAGAGGCGTATAACCGCGCCGCACCCGTTTGCGTTGGAAATTCTTCTTGTCAAATCGGCAAATGTCGTGTATGATGAAGAGGATGCAAAAATAATACTGTAAGTGAATCAACTAAGGAGGATAATCCAAATGGCAAAACAGCATTTTATTAAGGATAAGCCCCATGTCAACGTTGGTACCATCGGCCACATCGACCATGGCAAGACCACGCTGACCGCAGCCATCACCAAGTACCTGGCTTTCTTCGGCGACGCTGAGTACACCGACTATTCTTCCATCGATAAGGCTCCGGAAGAGCGTGAACGTGGTATCACCATCAACACTGCTCACGTCGAGTACCAGACCAACGACCGCATCGGCCACAACTACAAGACCGGCGAAGACAACGTCGAGATCAAGGGCCGTCACTACGCCCACGTCGACTGCCCGGGCCACGCTGACTACATCAAGAACATGATCACCGGCGCTGCTCAGATGGACGGCGCGATCCTGGTCATCGCTGCTTCCGACGGCCCCATGGCTCAGACCAAGGAGCATCTGCTTCTGGCCCGTCAGGTTAACGTTCCTTCCGTCCTCGTCTTCCTGAACAAGTGCGACCAGGTCGACGACGAAGAGCTGCTCGAGCTCGTCGAGATGGAAGTCCGCGAGACTCTGTCCTTCTACGGCTTCCCGGGCGACGACACCCCCATCATCCGCGGCTCTGCTCTGAACGCTCTGGCTTCCGAGTCCACCGACCCGAAGGCTCCCGAGTATGCTTGCATCGAAGAGCTCATGCAGGCTGTTGACACCTGGATCCCGACCCCGGACCGCAAGGCTGACCAGCCCTTCCTGATGCCGGTCGAGGACGTCTTCACCATCTCCGGCCGCGGCACCGTCGCTACCGGTCGTGTCGAGCGTGGCGTCATCAAGAAGAACGAGCCTGTCGAGATCGTTGGCCTGTCCGACGAGAAGAAGTCCACCGTCGTCACCGATATCGAAATGTTCCACAAGCTCATGGACTACGCTGAGGCTGGCGACAACATCGGCGCTCTGCTCCGCGGCATCGACAAGAAGTCCATCGAAAGAGGCCAGGTCCTGTCCAAGCCCGGCTCCATCCATCCGCACACCAAGTTCGTTGGCCAGGTCTACGTTCTGTCCAAGGACGAAGGCGGCCGTCACACCCCGTTCTTCAACAACTATCGTCCGCAGTTCTACTTCAGAACCACTGACGTTACCGGCATCATCTCCCTGCCCGAAGGCGTTGAGATGTGCATGCCTGGCGATAACATCGACATGAAGGTCGAGCTGATCACCCCGATCGCTATCGAGAAGGGCCTCCGCTTCGCTATCCGTGAAGGCGGCCGTACCGTTGGTTCCGGCGTCGTCATCGAGATCGACGAGTAATTTCGCCAAAACCCCATAACGCGCAAAGCGCCCGGCTCATGCCGGGCGCTTTTTTTGCCGACGCTCTGGAAAATGCCGGGGAGATATAGTAGAATAGGCACATATCTCGGCCCCGCGGCATAGGATACCCGCGGGGGGATGCAGGATGTTCTGGGTGATCGTCTGCACGGTGCTGGCCGCGGCAGGCTTGTTTGCCGCCGGGTGGGCGCTTTTCGGCTGGTGTGTGCTGCCGCAGCGGCGCGAGGCCGTCACGGTCTACCGGCTGCGGCCGGTCGAGCCGCAGCTCGAGCGGCAGGTCCGCGCGTTCGTCTGGGCGCGGGAAAGCGGCCTCGCTGCCGGCCGGCTCGTGCTCGCGGGCGGAGAAGAGACGCCCGAGACCGCGGCTCTGGCCCGGCAGCTGGCGCAGGCCTACGCGTGCGTCGAGTATGTGTCCTGCAGCGAATGCTACGGAGGCTCCGGATAAAAGATCGGAGTCTTTTCAGGAGAGTATGGAATGGAACAGGAATCGCAGATGATACAGGGGACCGTGCTCGCGGTCATCTATCAGAACCCCGAAAACGGCTACTGCGTGCTGAAGGTCCGCACGGAGCAGGGGGAGCAGGTCACCGTCGTCGGGACCATCCCCATGAGCGTCGTGGGCGAGCGGCTGGCGATCGTCGGCAAGTGGACGCGCCACCAGAGTTTCGGCCAGCAGTTTGAGGCGGAGTTTCTCGAACGCCTCATGCCGGAGACGACGAGCGAGATCCTGGCGTTTTTGTCCTCCCGCGCCGTCAAGGGCATCGGTCCGCGGACGGCGGAGAAGATCGTCGGCCGCTTCGGCGACCAGAGCCTGACCGTGCTCGAGCAGGACCCCATGCGTCTGACCGAGATCCCCGGGATCACAGAGAAAAAGGCGCAGGAGATGGCCGAGAGCTTCCAGCGCCAGTCCGGTATCCGGCGGCTCATCGAGTTTCTGACCATGTACCACCTGCCGGCGCAGCTCGCCGTGCGGCTCTACCGCGCTTACGGGGAGCTGGCGCAGGAGGCGCTGCAGGATGACCCGTATCTGCTGACGGATCCCTATTACAGCGCGGATTTTTCGCAGGTCGACGCGTTTGCCATCGCACTCGGCGTCAGCGCCGACGATGAGCGGCGCGTGGAGGCCGGGATCCTGTTTGAGCTCTCGTATAACCTCGGCGCGGGGCACACCTTTATCCCGCAGGACAAGCTGCGCGCGGCCACCTGCGCGCTGCTGGAGCTGGACGGCGAGACCATCGACGCAGGCTTCACGCGCCTGCAGGAGCAGGAGCGGATGCAGTGCAGCGAGCTTGCCGGGCTCACGGCGTGCTATCTGCCGGAGCTGTATGAGGCGGAGACGTATGTCTGCCGCCGCATCCTCAGCATGGCGGAGGCGGAGCTGCCGGAGCCGAAGCGGCTGGACGCGCTGCTGGAGACGATCGAGGACCGGCAGGAGATCGACTACGCGCCCGAGCAGCTTGCCGCCATCCGTGCGGCGGCTGCGCAGCAGCTGCTGATCGTGACCGGCGGGCCCGGCACGGGCAAGACGACGGTCATGGCGGGCATTCTGCAGCTGTTCGACGAGCTGAAGCTCAAAACGCAGCTCGCTGCGCCGACCGGCCGGGCCGCCAAGCGGCTCTCGGAGGTCACGGGGCGCGAGGCCTCGACCATCCACCGGCTTCTCGAGGCGCAGTTTGACGAGCAGACGGGCGCGATGGCCTTTTATCACGATGAGGATGCGCCGCTCAGCTGCGACGCGATGATCGTGGACGAGACTTCGATGGTCGACCTGCCGCTGATGGCGTCTCTCCTGAAGGCGCTGAAGCCCGGCTGCCGATTGCTTCTCGTCGGCGACCCGGACCAGCTGCCGCCGGTCGGGCCGGGGAACGTGTTTTCGGATCTCATCCGCAGCGGCATGGTGCAGACCGTGCGGCTGACACAGATCTTCCGCCAGGCGCAGAAAAGCCTCATCGTCATGAACGCCCACGCGGTCAACCAGGGCGAGCTGCCGCGGCTGACGGCGACGGACCGGGACTTTTTCTTCCTGCGCCGCCGCGATCCGGCCGCTGCGGTGCGGACCATCCAGGAGCTCTGCCAGACGCGGCTGCCCAAAAACATGGGCATCGCGCCCGCGGACATTCAGGTGCTCAGCCCCAGCCGGAAGCACGAGACAGGCACAAAGGCCCTGAATCTGGCGCTGCAGGCCGTGCTCAACCCGCCCGCGGACGGGAAAAAAGAGAAAAAACACGGAGATTTTTCCTTCCGGATCGGCGATCGGGTAATGCAAATCCGGAATAACTATGATATAATGTGGAAACGGGCGGATGGTCTCGGCGCGGGGACCGGGATCTTCAACGGCGATATCGGCTGCATCACGCAGATCGATTTCCAGCAGGAGACCATGACCGTCCAGTTCGATGAAAAAACGGCGGAATACAGCTTCGACATGCTCTCGGAGCTTGAACCGGCCTACGCCATGACCGTCCACAAGAGCCAGGGCAGCGAATACCGCGCGGTCGTGCTCTGCCTGTGCGGCGGGCCGCAGATGCTGCTGACCAGAAGCGTTCTGTACACGGCGATCACGCGGGCGCGGGAGCTTCTGATCATCGTCGGCAATGAGGACGTCGTCGCCGCCATGACCCGCAATGACCGCCGCCAGCGGCGCTACAGCGGGCTGAAGCTCCGGCTGGAGGGAAAGGCGTAACGCATGAGGCTGCTTGCGTGGCTGCTGGATCTGCTGTACCCGCCGAAGTGCGTGATCTGCGGAAAGCTGCTGGAGAAGCAGGGGCCTGTGTGCCCGCGCTGCCTCGACTCGCTTCCGGAGTATGACGGCGCCGCGCCGCAGGTGCGGTTCACGGAGGCGGGCGCGGTCAGCTTTTACTATGAGGGCGCGCTGCGCGAGTCATTTCTGCGCTTCAAATTCGGCGGCGCGGCGCATTACGCGGCCGTCTACGGCGCGTGGATGGCGCATACGATCGAAGATAAGCTCGCGGGCCGCTTCGACACGCTCACCTGGGCGCCGGTCAGCCGCCGGCGGCGGCGCTCGCGCGGGTATGACCAGTCGGAGCTTTTGTGCCGCGAGATCGCAAAGCGGCTCGGCCTGGAGCCGGTCCGCCTGCTGCGCAAGACGCGCAATCCGCCCGCCCAGTCGACCATGGCTGATCCGGCCGGGCGGCGGGCAAACGTCTCCGGCGCCTACGAGCCGGAACGGGCCGCCAGACTTGACGGCAGGCGCGTCCTGCTGATCGACGATATCGTGACGACCGGCGCGACGCTCGCAGAGTGCAGCCGCGTGCTGCGCACGGCAGGCGCGTCGGACGTTGTATATGCGGCCTTCGCCGCACCGAGAAAACAAGACTGAAGGATACAAGACTATGAAACTGATTCGTGATATCGGCATCGACCTCGGCACGGCGAACGTGCTCTGCTACGAAGAGGGCAGGGGCATCGTCCTGCGCGAGCCGTCGGTCGTGGCAGTGGACAAGAATACCGGCAAGGTGCTGCAGGTCGGCTCCGCCGCGCGGAATATGCTCGGGCGGACGCCCGGCAATATCGTCGCCGTGCGCCCGCTGCGCGACGGCGTGATCTCCGACTATGAGATGACGGAGAAGATGCTCGAGCAGTTCCTCAAGAAGATCAATCGCTTCACGCTCGTCAAGCCCCGCGTGGTCGTCTCCGTCCCGTCCGGCATCACGGAGGTGGAGGAGCGCGCGGTCATCCAGGCCGCGATGGAGGCCGGCGCCCGCCGCGTCTACCTGATCGAAGAGCCGTTCGCCGCCGCGCTCGGCGCGAAACTGGCGATCAGCGGGCCGGAGGGGCATATGGTCGTCGACATCGGCGGCGGCACGACGGATATCGCAGTTTTGAGCCTGAACGGCATTGCGACCTCGTCTTCCATCAAGGTCGCGGGCGACACGTTCGACGAGGCGGTGGCGGCGTATATGCGCAAGCGCTACGGGATGCTCATCGGCCTCAACACGGCGGAGGAGGTCAAGATCACCATCGGCTGCGTGTATGAGCGGCCGCAGGAGGTCTCGATGCTCGTCAAGGGCCGCGACGCCAAGACGGGCCTGCCGAACGAGGTGACGGTCTCGTCGATGGAGATGCTCGAGGCCTTCAAGCGCCCGGCGCGGCAGATCGTCGACGAGGTGCTGGACGTGCTGGAGCATTCGTCGCCGGAGCTCGTGGCGGATATCGCGCAGAATGGCATCGTGCTGACGGGCGGCGGAAGTCTGCTGTACGGCTTTGACAAGCTCATCGCCGAGCGCACGCAGATCGCCTGCTCCATCGCCGACGACGCGGATTCCTGCGTCGCCAACGGCTGCGGCAAGAGCCTGCAGTGGATCGGCTCCATGCAGGAGGGCACGATCAACCTCGCCCGCCGCAAGCTCATGAAAGAACAATAAATAAGAAAAGCAGCACCCGGGCCGAAAGGTCCGGGTGTTTGAGAACGGAGAGAGCTATGAAAAAGACCATGGACGCGAACCAGATCAAGCTGCTGGCGATCCTCGCCATGACGATCGACCATATCGCCTGGCTGGTGTTCCCGGGGTATTCGAAGGCGCCGCTGGCGCTGCTCATGCATCTGATCGGGCGGATGACCTGCCCCATCATGTGCTTTTTTATCGCCGAGGGCTATTATCACACGCGGGATCTGAACCGGTACACGCTGCGGCTGTTCGTGTTCGCGGTGATCTCGCACTTTGCGTACATCTTCGCGTCGCAGGATTTTGTGGACGCGCGGTCGTTTATCCCGTTTTATTACGGCGGGATCCTGAACCAGACGAGCGTGATGTGGTCGCTGGCGTGGGGCCTTGTGATGCTGCGCGTGGCGAATCACCCGGGCTACAGCCAGCTCAAAAAGACGCTGCTGGTCGTGCTGATCTGCCTGGTGAGCTTCCCGAGCGACTGGAGCTGCATCGCGAGCCTCAGCGTGCTCGCGTTCGGCACGAACCGCGGGGATCTGAAGGCGCAGGGGCGGTGGCTGCTGTTTTACGTGGCGCTGTATGCGGCGGTGTACTGCTTCGCGCTGGACGTGGTCTATGGGCTTCTGCAGATGGCGGTAGCGCTGTCGCTGCCGGTGCTCGCGCGCTATAACGGCCTGCGCGGCAAGGACCCGCGCATCAACCGCGTCATGAAATGGCTGTTCTACCTCTACTACCCCCTCCACCTCGCCATCCTCGGCACGATCCAGTATCTGCGGTAAGGGCGCGCAGGAGCACGGGAGAAGATCAAGAAAACGCCCCGCCGGATGGCTTCCATCCGGCGGGGCGTTGGTTTATGGGGTTTCCGCCGTCAGAGCGGGAGGTAGGAGAAGAGCCAGGTGAAGAGGGGGACGAAGAGCAGGGCGGGCAGGAGATCAGCGGTCTTGATCTTCGTGAGGCCGAGCATGTTGAGGCTGATGGCCACGATCATGACCGAGCCGCAGCAGGTCAGCTCCGCGATGGCCGCGTCGGACAGGACCGGGGCCAGGACCTGCGCGAGCAGGACGATCGCCCCCTGGAAGACCAGGACGAACCCGGCCGAGCACAGAACGCCGATGCCGAGCGTGACGGACAGCATGCAGGAGGAGATGCAGTCCAGCAGGGACTTGGTGAACAGCAGCTCATAGTCCTGCCGGAGGCCCGCGTTGATGCAGCCGACGAAGGTCATCGCGCCGATGCAGAACAGCAAGGACGCGGTCACAAAGCCCTCGGCCACGCTGGTCTTTCCGTCCGTGCGGCGGAAGCGCGACTCAATGGCCTTGCCCAGGCGGGCGAGCGCGCCGTCGAGATCCAGAAGCGTGCCTGCGGCGGTGCCGAGGACCATGGAGACGATCAGCACCAGCGTATTTTCGCCCTTGAGCATACCGCTGACGCCGGCATAGAGCGTGCAGAGGAAGATGGCGGTCATGATCGCGCCGGAGACCTTTTCCGGGATGCCTTTCCGGGCCAGAAGACCGACGGTGCTGCCGAGCAGGACGGCCAGCGTATTGACGAGAACAGCGAGCATGCGAAGCGCTCCTTCCTGAAAGCTCCGGTGAAAATCGCCACCATCGTACCACACAGGGCGGAAAAAAGGAAGATTTTTTTCGAAAAATAGGGAAAAAGCGTGAAAAAAGCGGGAAAATTCCGGCCGAAACAGGGACGATCTTCCAAAAAAGGTAGAAATCCTGTGCAAAATGTAGTATAATAAGGCCATCTTTATAACAGTATCCGTACACTGTGCGGATATCCGGGAGAGAGTATGAAATTACGCAGGAAAAAGCGAATGCCGGCTGCGGCGCGCAGAAAGCAGCGGGCGCAGCGGCTGAAACTGCTCGGGCAGTTTGTGCGCGAGCACAGCTGGGGCGTGATGATCACGGTGCTGATCGTGATCGCCCTCGTCCTGTTTGTCTGTGTGATTGCCGGGGCTTCGCCCAAACAGGCGGACGAGCCGCAGACGGCGCAGGACGCCGCGCCGCGGTATGAATCGGGCTTTATCTGCGCCATCACGACGCAGGTGCCGTATTACGACGAGGATCTGAGCCAGACCGGCACGGTCGCGCGCGGGATGCAGATCACGTATTCCACGGACAAATCGGTCGAGCGGGACGGGGTGCGGTATTACCTGACCTACTTCACGACGCTCGACTGCGGGTATGTGTCGGAGGAAAATCTGACGCAGGACCCGGACGCGGTCATCGCGGAAAAGGTCGTCTACGTGCGCACGCCGCAGAATCTGCGGCCGGCGAAGGACTCCATCGAGCTCGGCGCGCTGGTCGAGAAGGGGACGCAGATGCAGGTGCTGGGCTATGAGGGCACGACGAACGGCGTCGTCGACCTCTATGAGGTCTCGTATCAGGGCGAGACGGGGTATATCAGCGGCCAGTACGTCGCCACGACGGAGGAGGAAGCCAACGAGGTCTATGACCGCTTCGGCGTCTATGCCATCCACGCCGGGCGCGGCGACCGGCTCGGCGGCGGCGACGCGGAGAGTCTGGACTATTTCCCGCGGGAAAAGGCCGATTTTGCCGACAACAAGATGCCGAACCCCTGCTACGCCATCTATCTGACCTGCGACCCGGCGGTGCTGGCGGACATCGACAAGTACATCGAATACGCGAAGACCACGAAGATCAACGCCTTCGTCGTCAACATCATGGACGGCACGTCCATCGGCTATAACTCGCCCGTGTACGAGGAATATTCCCCCACGGCGTACCAGTACGCGAACAACACGGTCGAGGAATACCGGCAGGTCATCCAGAAGATCAAGGACGCGGGCTTCTACGCCATCGGGCGACTGACGGTGTTCAACGATTCGTTCTTCTGCCAGGATCATCCGGAATACGCCATCGCGGACCAATACGGCGAGCCGCTGATGGTCGCAAATGCGAGCTACTGGCCGAGCGCGTTCTGCCGCTACGTGTGGGAGTACAAGGTCGCGCTGGCGATCGACGCGGTCGAGACCATGGGTTTCAATGAGATCCAGTTCGACTACGTCCGCTTCCCGGACCGGACGGACAAATACGAGGAAGCGGGCACCATCGACTTCCGCAACGAATACGGCGAGACCAAGGCGCAGGCCATCCAGCGGTTTTTGATGTACGCGACGGATATTTTGCATGAGTACGGCGTGTACGTCGGCGCGGACGTCTTCGGCGAGGCCAGCAGCAACTACGTGACGGCCTACGGCCAGTACTGGCCCGCGGTCAGCAACGTGGTCGACGTCATCTCCGGCATGCCGTATCCGGACCACTTTGCGCGCAACGGGACCTACCGCCCGTGGGAGCACCCGTATGAGACGCTGCTCGACTGGACCGAATCGGCGGCCAAGCGCCAGTCCGAGACCCCGTCGCCCGCCATCGACCGTACCTGGATCCAGGCCTACAACGCCATCCAGCCGCCGTACAACGAATACGGCGTGCAGGAGATCGGCGACGAGATCCGCGGCCTGCGCGAGCAGGGCTTCACCGGCGGCTTCATGGCCTGGAACGCCTCGTGCAGCCTCACCAAGCTCGAAGAGCTCCGGCCACTGTATGAAGCGCTGGAAGATTAAAAACGATCGCCCTCCCATCTGGGAGGGCGATTTTTTGCGTGCCGGGGATTTTTGAATTGACAGATACGGACGAAATTGGTAAAATAAAGCTGGTTTCGGAAGAAACCCCAGGGCCCCAACACAGCGACGGGCGGTTTGGCCTACGCCTCTCCGAAAGGGGGGATGTACTTATGCCGATCACACTGACGTTCCATATCTTTGGACTCACGGTCACGATCCGCATAAACGGCAGAAACCGCCACTCTGGCAAGTGACGGTTTCTTAACTCGTTTTAAGAACTTCCACAGCACCAGAGGCCAAACCGCTTGTCGAGGGGCCCTTGGTAGCTCTATTATAGCAAATCTCTGGAAGATGTCAAGTACGCCCTCCCGGATGGGAGGGCGATTTTTTTATTTTGGGGTGCAACCTGCGGGGGATTTTTGCGTGTGGGGAGGTGGGGAGAGAAAAGCCTTCCCCTCATAGGGGAAGCCATGGCGGTGCGGAAATCCAAAGCCTCCCCTTTCAGGGGAGGTGGCTCGGCGGAACGCCGAGACGGAGAGGTCGTACCAAATTTGTGACAACCTCTCAGGGGAGCCTTTGGGCGCGGCGGAGCGGGCCCACAATATGTTGTGGGGGATATTACGTCTACCACGCAAGATGGGGAGGAAGGGGCTGAAAGAGTTGGAAAATCGGCGGAAAGCATAAAAATTGGTTGCATTTTTTAATTTTTATGGTAAACTGATTACATGGAAATCTGTAGTGATAGAAAACTACGAATTTGAAAGAGGTGCACATATGAAGCGTACATTTGGAAAGATCCTCAGCTTTGCACTGGTGCTGGCCATGGTTCTGTCTATGGTCCCGGCCGTGCTGGCTGCCAGCGCAACAGATACAAACGCATATCTGGCGCCTGGCTTTAATGAAACATTTACATATTCCTATACCGGAACGGGTACTCCGCCGGATATGTCGCAGCTCTTCTGGGTATCCGGTAACAAGAAAGTGGCGACAGTTACGAATACCACTGATGGATCATCTATCAGTAAAGCAAGTCAGACTGTAACAGCCGTTGCTACTGGCTCTACCACGATCTCAGTCTGGAAAAATCAAGAAGACTACAATAAGAATAAAAACAGTTACTATAGCAGCGGTGCACTTAAGACTTGGAATGTGACCGTCACTGGATGGAAGGTCGTGCTGAGCTTTAGCGGTTCCAACAGCGGCTGGTATGGCAGCGGTTCCAGCACAGGTACGACGATCAATGCGGGCAGCAAGGCTACGTTGACGGCAACTGTGACCGGCCCTGCCGGAAAGGTGGAAAACGCGAAGGTCAAGTTTACGACGGCGGATAAAACGATCGCCCTGCTTGATAACAACAGCAGCAACACTCAGGTGACCAAGCCGGTTAGCACCACAAGCAGCAGCTGGGGCAGCGGCTCGGCAACGACCGGCACGGCAACTGTGGATGTTTATGGCGGCACTATGGGCGGCTATGTTGATATCACTGCCACGGTCATGGTAGGGGACACGGCTGTGAATCTGAGCACCAACCCGGATGCAACAGCTACCATTACGCCGTATATCAATGGCCCGGAAGGCTGGACGGTCAGCCTGCCGGAAAACCAGCGTACATTGACGATCAAGAAAACAGATAACACGCAGTATCTGAAGCCGACGGTCACTGGTTTTTCCGGCTCGACGCAGCCGGAGTTTGTGTACAAGTTTGTAGACGGCTCCAACCTGTCCGATTCCAGCACGTATATGCAGATCGCGTCCAATGGCCGCATCACGCCGCGCATGACGTGCCAGAATGTTGTAGTCCGTGTCTATGTTAAGGGATATACGGGCGATACGAATCCGTATGCAGAAACCTCGATCACGATCACGGATTCCACGGCGAACGGCCTTTCAATCGACTATGAACAAGAGAACACGAAGTTCAAAATGAACAACGGCACATATGTGCTGGCATACAAGGACACAAATAACGGTTACGATGTTGACTTCACGGATGGCACCAGCATCGTGACGAAATTTAGTCTGAAAGCAACGGTCGATTCGACCAACGCGGCGGCAGATGCAAAGCGCGTCACTTGGACGACCAATGATCCGAGCGTTGCCAGATTTGGCACCAACAATTCTTACACCGGCGACGTAGCGACCCTGACGACGACGGGCGCGGGCAGCGTGACCGTTACCGCTGAGGTCGACGGCAAGAAGGCCACCATGAATTTCGTTGTCTGGCAGGCCCGCGAATACGATAAGATCGTGACGAAGCCGGACATCCCGACTGCCATCAGCAATCGTGAGGATGCGTTCAACGCGTTCAGCCAGCAGTATGTGACGGTGCATCTGTCGAGAACGGACGGCACGGTGTCGCTGCCGATGAAGGACGTGCAGTTTGTGAACAGCAGCACGATCCAGCTGAAGGGTACAATCGACGGCTTTGACACCTTGAATAGGATCGCTTATTTCCCGAAGAGCGGCGTATCGGATGTCATTCAGTCCGGAAAAGCAGAGCTTTCCGACATTATGATCATCAACCAGCCGCAGGATGCAACCTACAAGCTTAATGCAACGGTTGGCACGCTGTCGGTTACGGCAAGCACTCAGAGCAACAAGAAGCTGACCTCGTTTACTTGGTACGACAACAACGACAAGGCGGTTAAAGCTGAAACGGTCAGCAATAAAGTTACACACACTTCGACACTGAATCTGTCTGATTTTGTTACATCTGCAGGTACGTATGGTTTCTATTGCGTCATTAACGGAAGCGGTAACAGCACCATTAAGACCCGCACGGCCATCATCACCATCGGCGGCGATTACAATGTGAAGATCACGCCGAGCGCGTCCAGCGTCAAGCCGGGCGATACGGTCACGCTGAATGCGGTCCCGCAGCAGTACAACCCGGCCAGAAAGACCTACACCGATGTGACCGGCAAGACCTATACCGTCAGCTGGACGGTAACGGAAGGCAGCGACGTGGTCACGCTGAACAGCCGCACCGGCTCCTCCGTGACGCTGACCGCCAAGTCCGGCGGCACCGCGACGATCACGGCAGAGACCACCATTGACGGCAACAAGTACACCGGCACGCAGAAGATCACCGTCACCGTCCCCGCGGCGGAGGATGTACGGCTGATGCTCGAGGAGGATGCGAGCTACGTCATGCTCGACGGCGGCAAGCTCTCTGACGCGGTCAAGAAGGCGACGAGCACCACGCCCAGCACCTTCTCCTTCACGCTGCCGACGACCGGCACGATCTATTCCTCCAGCTCCCTGTCCAGCTCCATCTCGGCGGGCAACAAGTATTCGGCCAGCGACGTCAGCCGCATGGCGTTCAAGCCGTCGCGCAGCGCGGGCAGCTACACCATCGACTACGCGGCCTACGGCACCAGCGGCCAGATCGCGACCGGCAAGCTCGTCATCATGACGAACGCCGGTACCGTTGCCTACCATATCTCCGCGAACGAGTCCCAGACCATGCAGGTCAGCGACTTCCAGTCTGTCTATGGTTCCGGCCTGAGCTACGTCAAGTTCGGCACGGCGAGCGATTCGCGCGGCGCGCTGTATAAGGGCAGCTCCACGAGCTCCGGCAAGGTCGGCAGCGAGAGCTACTACGTGTCCACGGGCACGACGCTCCTGAAGAACGTCACGTTCATCGCTGGCTCCAGCACGGCGAAGTATTCCGTCGTCATCCCGTTCACCGCTTACGGCTCGAACGGCGAGGCCAACGGCAATCTGGTCATCTACGTCAACGATACGCACTCGGTGTACTCCACCGGCGCGACCTTCAAGTCCATGGCGATTGCGGACGAGCTCGCGCCCGAGTCCAATGCCTCCAGCGCGTACATCACCATCACCAGAGTCGTCGGCGGCAAGCTCTACACGCAGTACAGCAAGATCAACAGCTGCACCGCGCTCGCAGCCAAGGATCTCGGCTCGACGAGATTCTCCTTCTCCGGCTCGAACTCCATCGACAACCTCTATGTCCTCCCGCTGGCCGACAGCAAGACCGTCGAGGTCAACTACACCATCAACGGCAGCGACAAGGGCACGCTGACCTTCAAGGTCGTGCAGCAGACGGCGTCGAGCAAGTTCACCGATGTCTCCGGCTCGTTCAAGTGGGCGGCCAACTCCGTCGACTTCATGTACGGCAACGGCCTTGTCAACGGCATCAGCACGAAGAACCCCAACGTCTTCGGCCCCGGCCAGAACATGACCCGCGCCATGCTCGTCACGATCCTGTACCGTGCGGCGGGCGAACCCTCCGTTGCCGGTATCACCAACAAGTTCACCGACAACAAGCAGAACCAGTACTACTATGAGCCGGTCCTCTGGGCGTCCAGCAAGGGCATCGTCAACGGCGCGACCGCCACGACCTTCGACCCGGACGGCAAGATCACCCGTGAGCAGATCGCGGCCATCCTGTACCGCTACGCCGGTTCCCCGGCGGCCAGCTCCTCCGCGCTGAACGGCTTCGCCGACCAGAGCGCAGTCAGCTCCTACGCGGTCACGGCGATGCAGTGGGCGGTCGGCAACGGCATCATCACCGGCGTCAGCACCAACGGCCGGACCACCCTGTCCGCCAAGAACAACGCCACCCGCGCCCAGGTCTCCGTCATGCTCCACCGCTTCCTGACGATGGAACAGTAAGACAGAGCGAATCACAGCAAATGCCCCGCCCGCTGCCCCGGCAGCGGGCGGGGTATCTTTGCATCAAAGCCTCCCCTTTCAGGGGAGGCGGCCCGGCGGAGCCGGGACGGAGAGGTCATATCAAATTTGCGGCAACCTCTCAGTCAGCCTGCGGCTGCCAGCTCCCCTGAGAGGGGAGCCTTTGGGGTGCGCATCTCCATGCCTTCCCGCAGGGGAAGCTGTAGTCCGCTGCGGCGAGGTTACGTCCTCGCCCCGCAGAGCATCGGCTGGAGCTGCTGGCCTTGCAGGGCGGCGGCGAGGGCGGCGGGGAGCTGGGGGAAGTCGGCGACGAGGGAACGGGGCTTTTTGATGGCGCTGTCCTGGCCGAAGGGGACGAAATAGTAGCCGCGGCGGTTCAGAAGCGCGCCGAGGCTCGCGGCGTTGCCGGCCAGACCGTCGTTGGTCGAGACGGCGAGGACGATCGGGCGCTCGTTGCGCAGGTGGGCCTTGGCGGCGAGGGTGACCGGGCCGTCGGCGATGCCGGCGGCGAGCTTGGCGAGCGTATTGCCGGTGCAGGGGGCGATGACGAGCACGTCGAGGAGCTTTTTGGGGCCGATGGGCTCCGCCTCTTCGATGGTATGGATGATGGGGCGGCCACAGAGCGCTTCAAGCCGGGCGCGGAAGTCCGCGGCCGCGCCGAAGCGGGTGTCGGTAGAGTAGGCGGCCTGCGACTGGATGGGGACGAGGTCATACTGTTCGCGGTCGAGCGCGGAAAAGGCGTCCAGCACGCGGGCAAAGGTACAGAACGAGCCGCACATGGCGAGCCCGATGGTCTTGCGGTTCATGGGCATTCCTCCAGATCAAGTTCACGGAAGATCGCGCGGCGGATGACGGCCGCGGCGGCCTCCGGCGCGTAGACGCCCGGCAGACCCCGGGCGGCGAGATACCCGACGCGTTCGGCCGCGGCGGGGCAGAAGCCGCCGGGGAGGCTGGCAAGCTCCAGCAGAGCGGCGTCGGGGCGGATGGCGGACAGCTGCACGTCACAGATGACGGGCGCGGGGACGGTATTGACGACGGCGTCATAGACGGCCAGCCCCTGCAGCTGCGGGCCGAGCGGCTCCGCCTGCAGGCCGAGGATACGGGCGAGGGCGAGCGCTTCCGGCCGCCGCGCGGCGACGGTGACGGCTGCGCCGAGGGTGTGCAGCTTCCAGGCAAGGCGCTTGCCGATGCGGCCGAAGCCGAGGATCAGGATGCGGCTGCCGCGCAGCGGGCAGGGCAGGCGGGCCAGAAGCGGCGGCAGAGCCGCCTCAGCGGTCAGCTCGGCGTTTTCAAGGGCCAGGGTCTCGTCGCGGGCGTAATCGAACCAACGCAGGCTGTGGGCCTGCAGGGCGGGCACAGCCGCGTCCAGCAGTCCGCCGCAGACGAGCGCATCGGGCGCGGCCGCGTCCAGCGTGGGCGCGAGCGGCAGATCGTCCGGGGCGGCGCGGATGCGGTCCGGCGCGCGCAGGGCGGGCATCGGCAGGATGAGCAGCTCCGCGCCCCGGACGCAGGCGGGGAGCGTGGGGGCGGTATCCGGGCAGCCGGGCACGCCGCAGGTGCGCACGGCGAAGCCGCACGCCTGCAGCTGCCGGGCAAGGCAGCTCTGCCGCCGGTCGCCGCCCAGCAAAACAGCGGTTTTGGTCAAAACGATCCCTTCTTTCGCTCCATTCTATGCCGGGCGCAGAAAAAAGGCCCCTGCCAGACGGCAGGGGCAGAGAAGAATATGACACGGCTTTTTCTTTCTGTTTTTGCTTGGTCAGCCGATGAACCACTGGGTCCAGTACCCGCCGTCCGCGACGTAGCCGACGCCGAGCGTCGTGTAGTTCGCAGACAGGATGTTCGCGCGGTGGCCCTCGGAATTCATCCAGGCCTCCACAACGGCGGCGGGGGTCGCGTAGCCCATGGCGATGTTTTCCCCCGCTGTGCGGTAGCTGACGCCGAAGGCGCGCATCATATCGAACGGGGAGCCATAGGTCGGGCTGGTGTGGGAGAAGTAGCCCTGGTCGTGCATGTCCTGCGATTTGACGCGGGCGTAGCCGCAGAGCGTCTCATCGGGCGTGAGGGCGGCGAGGCCGTATTTGGCGCGCTCAGCGTTGACGAGCGTCACGACCTGCTGCTCATAGTCCAGGACGGATGTACTGCCGGAGGGCTGGTCCGGTTCGGACGGCGCGTCTGGCTGCTCCGGCTCGGAGGGCGTCTCCGGCGCAGACGGCCCGGACGGCGTCTGCGAGCCGCCGCAGGAGAGCCCGAGGCGGTCGCACACGAGCTGCCGCCAGCAGGCGGGCAGGCGGGTGCAGGCGGACGCCGGGGACGAGCGCAGACAGGCGCGTCCGGCGGCGCTTGCGGGGAGCGCTGCGGAAAAAACAAGGAGCAGCGCAAGGAGTAGTGCGGGGATTTTTCTTTTCATGGTAATACCTCCTTCTTCTTCGTTTTACGCCCATTTTCGCAGGAAAACAAGCGGTAAATCCTTCCTCACGGTTGGAAAAGCGAGGGAAGGGCTTGAGTTTTCAAGACTTTTTTGCTATACTGAAAACAACGCAGAAATGTTTTCCAGTGAGGTGTCAGCATGGAACAGCACGGTTTTATTCAGGATATGCTGGACGTTAAGGTCCTCATTTTATTTGTGATGGCGAAGCTCTCCTACCCGGTCTCGCTGCAGAAGATCTATGAGCTCTGCTATCAGGACGATAAGCTCAGCTACTTCGACGTCAGCGTCGCCGTCCCGCAGATGGTGCAGAGCGGCCATCTCGAGCAGCTGCCCGACGAGACCTACCGCATCACCGACAAGGGCCGCGAGCATGAGGAGATCACCTGCGACGCCATCGCCTACCCGGTCATGCAGCGGGCATTGACGGCGGTGCAGCGGTTCAACAACCAGATGCAGCGCAAGGGTCTGATCGAGACGAACGTGCGGAAGGAGGAATCCGGCGACTTCATCGCCGAGCTCTGCCTGCGTGACGACGCGGGGATCCTGATGCGGCTGGAGCTGTCGGCCCCGACGCTCTCGCAGGCCCGGGGGCTGACGCGCGCGTATGAAAAGCAGGCGGACAGCATCTATCAGCAGATGATGACCCTGCTGCTGGGCGGATCGGGGGAGAAGCATGCGGACGTTTGAGTCGGCTGCGCCGGTCCTCAGCGCGTGGATGGCGAGAAAAGAGCTGACGGCGGCGGAGCTCTCCCGCAGGACCGGGATCGACGCGGGGATCCTGCGCAAGATCATGACCGGCCGCGCCCGGGCGGTAAGCACCAGAAATCTGATGGCGCTCGCGCGCTTTTTCGGCTGCAGCATGCAGGAGCTGATCGACGCGTTTTCGGGGAAAACGGAGTAAAAACAGAACAAAATAAGCGGGCGGACGCGGCGATGCGTCCGCCTTCGTCCGTTCACACAATGTTCACGGGGTCAGACCACGGGTAAATATTGCATTTTGACGGAAACTGTGCTATACTAACAACACAGGGAGAGATCCCTTGGAAGTAAGGCATTACGAAAGGAGCGGTAACTATGAGATTCCAGTACACCGAAAAGAAGGTAACCCTGCCTGAGAGCGTTCACAAGTATGCGGAAAAGAAAGTCATGAAGCTTGAACGTTTCTTCGGCACCGACGCCGACGCTCTTGTCACCTTCAGCGTTGAGAAGAACCGCAACAACGTCGAAATTACGGTTCACGCAGCGGGCACCTACTTCCGCGCCAGTGAAAGCACGTCCGATATGTTCGCGTCGATCGACGCAGCGGTGGCGACCATCGAACGCCAGATCCGCAAGAACAAGACCCGCCTGGCCCGGCGCCTGCGGCAGGACGCGTTCGTCCGTACCCCGGACGAGACCTCGTTTGCTCCGGATGAGCCGGAAGAGGGCACCTTCGAGCTCGTGAGAATGAAGAAATTCAACATGAAGCCGATGACCCGCGAAGAGGCGATCCTGCAGATGAATCTGCTGGAGCATACGTTCTTCGCCTTCCGCGACGAAGACAACGACGGCGCGTTTGCGGTTGTCTATAAGAGAACCGACGGCGGCTACGGCCTGATCGAGGACCAGGCTTAAAAGACCAGATGCTTTCCACGGACGCCCGCAAGGGCGTCCGTTTTTGACGTTTCGGGCATAAGCAGGGGAGAACACGGTATGTTGTGGCACTTATGGCTAAAACGACCAAAAACGGCAGGGCCGATTTTGTGCAGGTTTTAATATAAGTTTTGGTTGACATTTCGATCAGTTTTTGTTATCATAGCAAAGCGTTCTGAAGAGCGCGGGCATATCGGATGGGAGCCAAGAAAACGGTTGAGAAACCTTGAAAAAAGTTCTTGACAAACAGATGAAGATGTGCTAGACTAAATGAGTTCGCTGCGAGAGAGAAATTGATCAAAGCGAGCGGCGATCATAAGAAGTTCGAAAGAATTTGAAAAAGTTCTTGACAAACGAAACTTCCTGTGATACAATAAAAGCCCGCGAAACTGCGGAGTGCACCTTGTAAATTAAACAACGAGAAACATGAACAAACACCTTGGACAATTTTAATTTAAGTTGTTCAGTGAATGTCAGAAATGAGATTCTTTGAATAGCCAACGAAAATTCTTGAGTATAGCTAAGAGCGAACCAAGATGAAATTGATTTTAGAGCTTCGGCTTTAAGATACCATTTTATTGAGAGTTTGATCCTGGCTCAGGACGAACGCTGGCGGCGTGCCTAACACATGCAAGTCGAACGAAGCTCTGCGATACAAGACTTCGGTCAAGTTGAACGGATGACTTAGTGGCGGACGGGTGAGTAACGCGTGAGGAACCTGCCTTTCAGTGGGGGACAACAGTTGGAAACGACTGCTAATACCGCATAATGTATTCTGACCGCATGATCGGAATACCAAAGATTTATTGCTGAAAGATGGCCTCGCGTCTGATTAGATAGTTGGTGAGGTAACGGCTCACCAAGTCGAC
>OMCS01000515.1_pt1 | contig 20229 bp, 17 predicted proteins | sample 1674241 | NCBI WGS metagenome assembly OMCS01 (sample SAMEA103958153, study PRJEB25191) | human gut metagenome
TGCCGAATCCGCCGGTGTGGTGGAATGGTAGACACAGGAGACTTAAAATCTCCCGGCAGCAATGCCGTACCGGTTCGAGTCCGGTCACCGGCACCACCGGTACAACAATATATCGCGGAGTAGAGCAGCTGGTAGCTCGTCGGGCTCATAACCCGGAGACTTTTCCGATTCTTCGGAGCTCTAAATTCCGCAAAAACTCTATATCGCGGAGTAGAGCAGTTGGTAGCTCGTCGGGCTCATAACCCGGAGGTCGCAGGTTCAAGTCCTGCCTCCGCAACCAAACAGGAACCGCAAACCCATTGATTTCAAAGGGTTTGCGGTTCTTTTTGTTTTAACCGCACCCTTAAATCTCTTTGCTCATTTTGCTGTGACACCAACCGACACCAATGTGTCAGCGTCCTGCATTGTTCGGGCTTTCGGATATTTGATGTTGCGAAAGTGTGGTTTTCTGATACTCTTTCATGCTCTTGACACCAACGGTTGACACCAACCGTTTTCCTGACACCAAATGACACCATTTTCGTTGGCAAGCCATACCGAAAAAACAAGCTGCTCATTTGAGGTTGTTTTTCAATTCTGGCGTGGATGGCTTTTGCTTTGACTCCAACGCGTTGGTGTCAAAATCAGCTTGCCTGAGCTTGTTCCTCGTTTGCGTTGGTGTCAGCGGTTGAATCGTGAATTTGCGGCATAGCTGTATTGGTGTCACCACTCAGTTCCAGTCCTTGGATATCCTCTGCAGCGATGCTGATGGCAGGCTCTTGATTATGCTGGGCATCCTCTATGGTGCTAATGATCGGGTCTTGAGTCTGCGGTACATCTGCGGAAGTATCATCGGAACTGCCGCTTATACTGCTGCAGCTCATATAGTTGCCTCGCATTTTCTCCATGCTGATCTTCTTATGATCCGGAAGAACATGTCCATAGAGATTAAGCGTAGTTGATGCCTGCGCATGGCCCAGTAATGCAGACAAGACCTTAATGTCCATGCCTGACTCCAACGCCCGTGTTGCAAATGTATGACGCAGCGCATGGAAGTTCGCAGATTCGATTCCGGCATCGGCGACTATGCGCTTAAAAAGCGTTTGGTAGACTTTTGGGTCGTTGTGATGACCCAGTGGCGTGGCAAAAATATAGCCCTGATCCTGATACTCTGATCCCAGTGCATCCTTTAGAGCGTTCTGCTTTTCTTTGTATGCCATCAAGTCGTCCCACAACTCATCGAACAATGGTATCTTTCGCATGGACAACTCAGATTTAGGCGAACGCACAACGATTTCCGTTGATGGAGTTCCTTTTTCTTTTTTAACGAGATGCCCTTTTTCATCAACCTTCTGCAGTCTGCCAAGTGTCCGCCTGACGTAGATGTAGTGTTCTTTTTCATTTACATCTTTCCAGCGCAAGGCAAGCAGTTCACCCAAACGAACTCCGGTACTGACTGCAAAGGTTATCCCATAGGCATGAAGTTCATCAAAACGGCTTACAGCTTCCTGTAATACCACCTGCTCTTCCACGGTTAGAACGCGCATTTCTTTGGACTTGACCTTTGGCAATTTGACATTCAAAGTCGGATTTCTAAGAATCTTGTGGTCAGCAACTGCTTGGTCTAATGCCGAATGAAGCATATTGTAAATATTCCGCAACGTCTTCGGTGCTAACCCCTTCTTCTCTTCTGTACCGGCTTTTTCCTTAAAGAACTTCTGGAGATCCCTGGTGCTCAAAGATGTCAGCTTTATTTGCCCTATCTCCGGGACAAGGTGTATCCGTACATATCCTTCATAGGAGATGTATGTTGACCGCTTCACCGTTGGCAGGGCATATAACTCTAACCATTCTCGCAGCCATTTTTCCACGCTGTATTTATTGGGTTCTACGTAGGCACCTTTTGCAATCTCGTTCAGGATCTCGTTGAGTTTCTGCCTCACCTCCTCGAAAGAATCGCCATAGACCGCTTTTCGTTTGCTTTCCACTGTATAGCGTCCCATGTAGCGGCCATCTTTGCGTTTTGTAATGGATCCTTCTCCATTTGCTTTCTTTTTGCCCATACTTTTATTGATCCTCCTTACTGTCCGTACAGGCATACAAATCGTACCATGTGGGATACAAACCTTTAGGTTTTTCCACACATAATATCTATACGACTTTCCGAAGGAAAACTCAACAGGAATCAAAGCAAATAACAAAAGTGCCTTTTATGTATTGTTGCGTTCTTTACCAAAGTTGGCGTCCATCCACTCCAAAAAATGTTTTTTGCTGATGATGATTCTTCTGCCAACTCGGATTTTAGGAAAATCATACCTGTTTACGACCTCATAAGTCTTATTTTTAGAAATGCCCAAAATCTTTGACAATTCGCGCGGGCCAAATATCATGGGGATTTCTTCTATATCTTTGTAGTGATCCATATCACATCTCCTTATCGCTTTTTGCGCCACCTGCCGGTCCATTTCCTGCGCTCTCTTCGACCGCGTATTAGCAGGCTGCCGCTGTGCGGCACTTATGCGGTGGGTGCGCTCCCTTATGTTCTCGCACACTATCCGCCGCTCCTGTATAACCTCCGGTGGGGCTGTTCAGTTTTCAAGGTGCATGTAATAGAACCAGTCATCTTCTGACTGGCTTAGCCTTACACTAAATAAAAAGAAATCAGGCACCGTAAATTTAACATGCGAAGTAATATTTTTTCAAATTCTCTATATGGGCGATATTGTTTCTTGACTACCACAATATATTGTGGTACTATTACCATGTAATTGTTTTTTGTGCAACGCCTATACAGGCATTTCAGAGTGTTTCTGAACCGCACACGTTGTTAAGCTTGTATTTTAGTCAACAACGCCACTATGCCGCAGAGCAGTGGGCTGTTGACTTTTTTGTTTTTGAGGGGACATTTTCCCCTGCAGCGAGAATGACACCGGCCATGCCATCGGCAGGCGCAAGTATCCGAGAGGATCAGGATGTCATTCTCGCTTTTTTTATTTACCCAAATGCCGTAAGGCTTTGGAATATATTTGAAAGGTGGCATCCACATGAGCAGAAGGAATTATCCCGGCAAACGCTTGTATCGGTATCGAGAAGGAGACCGACGCAGGCAGAAACTCAGGAAAACAGAGCAGAAGGCGGCAAAATACCGCTGCAGCTATACCCGCGTTGTACCCCATCAGACGGGGCAGCGGAGGGTATAGCCATGGCAGTCGCAAGCGAGTCTTATGCACCGTCAGTCCTGGTCAGCACGGAGGGTCTTCCTGAGAAAGACTGGCTGGAATACCGGCGCAGGGGGATCGGCGGCAGCGATGCAGCCGCCATATTAGGAATCTCACCGTTTGCTACGGCACGGGATCTCTACTATGACAAGCTGAAAATCGTGCCTTTTGACGACTCGGAGAGCAACTGGGTAGCCAAGAAGATGGGGCATCTGCTGGAGGATCTGGTGGCAGAGATATTCCATGTGAAAACGGGGTATCGCATCTACCAGATCAAGAAGATGTTTTATCATCCGGTGCATACATTTATGCTGGCGGATATTGACTACTTTGTAGAGCTTCCCGAAGGGCGAACCGCGATCCTCGAAATAAAAACCACCAACTATAATGCAAAGGATCACTGGTGGTCCGAGGATGGGCAGGAGATCGTTCCCCTCAACTATGAGGCTCAGGGGCGGCACTATATGGCCGTGATGGACATTGATGAGGTCTTCTACTGCTGCCTGTACGGCAACAATGAAGACGAAGTCATCATCCGGCATATCGACCGTGACTGGGGCTATGAGGCGGAGCTGATCGCGCTGGAGCGGGATTTCTGGGAGAACCACATTCTCACCGGCATGCCCCCACCCTATACGGAGGACGGCGATCTGATCCTCAACAGCGTCAGGCGTCATTTCGGACCTGCTGACCCATCGGCGCCGGAGCTGATACTGGAGGGGAATATGGCACTGCTGATCCCCCGGTATTTGGAGCTTCAGACCCAGCGAAACGCGGAGAAACGAAATTATGAGCACATTGAAGCGGAAATGCGGCGGCTGCAAGGCCGTATCGTCGCAGAAATGGGACGAAGCTGCACGGCTGTCTGTCAGGGGCGTGAAGCGGCTTACAGTATCAGCTATAAGCCTGTGCGTAAATCCGGCATCAGTAAGGACAACCTGCAGCGTTTGCAGGCGCAGCACCCGGACATCTACGAGCAGTACGTCACTGTTTCGGAAAGCCGACGCTTCTATGTGAAAAAACAACGAGAGGAGGATGCATGAGTTGGCTTATACAGGCATCTATGAACGGACGATCTTCTATAACCCTGTCAACAAGTACAGCGTGATCAGCGTAAAGACCTCAGACCGATCAATTCCCGAAAAGGCTCGCAGCGCGTACCGGCATCGGGACAATATGATCCATTTTGCCGCCGTGGGCTATGAGCTGCCGCGCACCGATCAGGTCAGCATGATACTGGACGGCGAGTGGAAAGAGGGTAAAAACGGCTTTCAGCTGCATGTGACGAAATGTGAGGAGGTCGTACCTCAGACCCGCGAAGGAATCAAGGGGTATCTTTCCTCACGGCTTATCAAGGGCATTGGCGGCAAGACCGCCGAGCTGATCGTAGACCGGTTTGGCGCAGATACACTGCATGTGCTGGAGAATGAACCGGAGCGGCTGCTGGAGATACGGGGCGTCAGCAAGGCAAAGCTGGAGGAGATCATTGCCTCCTATAACGAGAGCCGAACACTTCGTGATCTGATGCTGCTATTGGCCCCCTTTCAGATCACCCCCACCACCGCCACGAAGATTTATGACCATTTCGGCGCACACAGCGTGGATATTCTGCGGGATAACCCCTTCGAACTCTGTCAGATATCCGGATTTGGCTTCAAGCGCGTGGACGCGATCATGCGAAAGAACAATTGGCCGCTGAACTCACCCATGCGTATCCGCGGTGCGGTATTTGCCGCGCTGGAGGGTGCAAAGGGAGATGGCGGTCATCTGTATCTGGATGCAGAGCAGCTTCGCAAGGAGTCCATGGCTCTGCTGAACAGCATGATCCCCGTTCCTCAGATGCGGGTAAAGGCAGATGATCTGGAGGCTGTGATCGACGACATGCTGCTGCAAGGCAAGATCATTAACAGCAACGGCAACTATTATCTGGTCAAGACCTTCGCGCAGGAGGACGAAACTGCCCGCAGCATCGCAAGGCTGCTCTGCCGCCCGGTAGAACGGGTGGATGTGCAGGACTTGCTGACAAGGGTACGGCGTCAGTTGGGGGTCGAGCTCTCTCTGCGGCAGACGGAGGCTGTTCACATGGTATTCCGCAGCGATCTGTCCATCATTACCGGCTCACCCGGTACCGGCAAGACCACCGTCCTGAAAGCGGTCATTGAGGTGTTCAAGCTGCTGAAGCCATCGGAGAATATCCTGCTGGCAGCCCCCACCGGCCGGGCAAGCCGCCGCATGGCGGAGAGTACCGGCGTAAACAATGCCAGCACGCTGCACAGCCTGCTGGGACTGTTTGGTGAGGATGGCGGCTTCCGGAAAGGTGAAGAAGATATGCTGGATGCAGGCCTTATCATCGTGGATGAATCGTCTATGATGGATATGTGGCTGGCACGGCAGTTCTTCTCCCGCATTGGGCCGAACACAAAGGTGCTGCTGGTGGGCGATGCAGACCAGCTGCAAAGCGTTGGAGCCGGTGATGTGTTCCGTGAGTTGATCGACTGCGGGCTGATCCCTGTGACGGTGCTCAATGAGATATTCCGTCAGAAGAAGGACAGCCTTATCGCCTATAACGCGCAGAAGATCAACAACAATGACACCGGCTTTTTCTACGGCAATGATTTTACTGTCTGCAAATGCGCCAACCAGGAGGAAGCCGCCGAACATCTGCGGAATCTCTATCTGGCACAGGTGAAGCAATACGGTGTAGACCGCGTGCAGATCCTATCGCCCTTCCGCTCCACCGGCGCGGCCTCCGTTGACCAACTCAACGAGGCGATCCGAGAGCTGGTGAACCCGCAGACGGAGGAAGCCGACCTGAAGGTGGGCAGCCTCTATTTTCGGGTAGGTGATAAGGTGATGCAGAACAAGAACAGTATTAAGGCGTCCAATGGCGATATTGGGTTTATCCGCAGCTTTCGCCATGATGAGCGGGACGGTATGCGCATATCGATCCAGTTTTCGCCCACGAGGGTCGTGGAGTACTCCATGGAGGAAATGGGCCATGTGGAGCTTGCCTATGCCACCACCGTCCATAAGGCGCAGGGCAGTGAATTTGATGTGGTACTATTCCCTTTGCTGAGGAGCCATGCCCGGATGCTGACGCGAAGCCTTGTCTACACGGCTATCACCCGCGCCAAGTCAAAGGTCATTCTGGTGGGTCAGATCGGCATGCTCTACATGGCGGTCCATAAAGACGATACCGGAAAACGCAACACGCAGTTAGGACATAGGATCTCACTCTATACCAATACGTTCAAAGTGCAGCAGCGCAGTGCTTGAGTATCACTGTGAATATTTTGTAAAAATGAGGCAAGCGCGTTAAATCTACGCCCTGTCTCATGTTTTTATTTAGAAAGGAGCTTTTGAAATGAATACACCCGAATCCACTTTGTTCAATGCTGTCCCCGTCGTGTCTGAGCTGAACCGTGTCGCAGGCTTCGATCCGTTGCGATTCTTGAAAAAGACTGCCAACGGACACGAGCTGGACCTGCGATATAAAAAGCTCTGGTTCCGGCTGAAATATCCTGCCGGACGCACGCGGCTGACGCCGCTGCGCATCACGGATCAGTTGGCGATCATCGAGGCAAAGGTATTCTTCGACAAGGATGATGCCGACCCCGCCAGCAGCTACATTGCCACCATGACACAGGAAAACGCGCCTGCCGGTCTGTATATTCAGGCTGCGGAGCATGATGCTCTGGACATGGCACTGACCAACGCCGGTTTCGGTGTCCAGTTCGCACCGATGCCCAAGGCGGATACGCCTTACGCAGAGCCGATCACGCCTGTTATGCGGAGCGAGCCTGCCCCTGCACCTCAAGCGGCAGCGGAACAGGTCAGAACGGAACCTGCTGCGGTACGGGCCGACATTGAGCCTGTGGTCGTACAGCAACCTGAACAGGAAGTGGTTCACCATGCAGAAAAAGCCGTACCTGACACGGCGCCGGTGGAGGTCTCTGCGGAACAGCCTGCGGAGGCCGTTGTAGAGCCTGCGGTAGAAACGGAACTGCCCTTCGTATATGACGAGCCAAGTGCCGCCAGTTATACCAAGGACATGGATGTGGATACCATCTGCACTCTGATGACCGAAGCGGAGGCCGAGGAGATCATCGTGCCCATCGGCACGTGCAGCGGACAGACGCTCAAGCAAGTCGCCGAGCGGAGGCCAGCCAGCCTCAAGTGGTATGTGAAGGGCTATTCCGGGGATGACAATATCCTGCGGGCCGGCGCCAAGCTGATGCTGGACAAGCTCCAGCGTCTAGCAAATGCCAGCTGACAGACGAATCGTTCAAGATGATGGTAAGGAGGTGGCGCGGTGGCGCAGCCACAGGAGTTCCCGTTCAATATCATGGATGTGGCTGAGCTGCTGCATCTGCATATCCGGCGCAGACAGGCGGACAGCGTATATGCCGACTGCCCGATCTGCGGTGATAAGCGGGGGAAGATGAACATCAACTTTGCTAAAAACCTCTGGCGCTGCAACTACTGCAACGAAGGCGGCGGGATGCTGTCTCTCTACGGAAAGGTATACGGGATCAGCAATTCCGAAGCCTACCGCGAGATCTGCGACACGCTGCAAAACGGCCTTACGGTGCCGGAGTACACCGCAAAGGAACTGCCGGAGCAGACGGCGATCGAGCAATCCGTCCTTGCCTCACCGCAGGAGATCCACCAGACATTTTCCATGCTGCTGGAGCTGTTGACGCTTACGCCTCAACACCGCAAGCATCTCCGGGAGGTGCGCGGGCTGACCGACGAACAGATAGAACGGCTGGGGTACAAAAGTACCCCGCCCTTCTACCTGTGCCGGTCACTGGCGCAAAAGCTGCGCAGCCGAGGCTGTAAGGTGGAGGGCGTTCCCGGCTTCTATGTAGGTAAGGATGACAAATGGACGGTCAACTTCAATTCCGTCACGGCAGGGATCATCATCCCCGCCAAAGGTATTGATGGGATGATACGCGGCGCACAGATCCGGTTGGATACGCCTATCCGAGAGCAGGAGAGCGACCCTGACAAGAGCGGGACAAAGTACCTGTGGCTATCCTCCGCTTCCAAGAAACGCGGAGTATCCTCCGGCAGTCCTGTCCATTTCGTGGGCGATTCCTTTGCGCGGGTTGTCTATGTGACGGAAGGGCTGTTGAAAGCGGACGTGGCCCACTTTCTGATGGATCGCTCCTTTGCGGCTACGGCAGGTGCCAACAACGTCAACAAGCTGGATATGCTGTTTGCGCTGCTGGCCGCCAATGGCACAGAGGTCATCATTGAAGCCGAGGATATGGACAAGTATCACAACGCCGCTGTCAGTAAGGGCGCGTCGAAAATCTATCTCATGGCACGCAGCCATGGGTTGGAGTGCCGCCGCCTGACGTGGGATCCGAATTATAAAGGCATTGATGACTGGCAGCTTGCCATGCGGCAGAAAAAAGAGCAAAGAGATGTTTCTCAAATGAATTTCAGAACGCGGTTTGTCTGCGGGCTCTGTTCCTTTGACGCCATCAGTGAGGAGATCGCCGCATGGCACGAGAGGGACATCTGCAGCAGTACGCTCCACGATCACCTGGGTCTGAGTGAGCAGGAGTACGCCCGCTTTTTGCGGGATGGTGACGCGGCACTGGAGCAGTATCTTTTATCCCTGCGAGCGCAGCAGTGTTTCCGTATCTACCAGCCGGATGTATCTGAGGGCAAGGCCGCAGATTTCGCCTTTGGCGGGATCAGGGCTTTGCAGAAGGCCGGCTATGAACAGCCGCCTGCCTCGGAGTACGCGCTGGTCTATGAAGGAGCTCTGGTGTGTGAAGTGCAGCAGGACGACGCCATCCGTCTGAAACTGGTGGCGGCGCGATACAGCGGCGAGCTGCCTGCGGACTATCATGGACGCAGCGTTTCACCCTCCACGGTGATCGAATTCTTTGACGAAAACGGGCGCAGATACTTTTACTGTGATGGGAATGATAAATTCCTGCCGGTAAAGTTCTCGCCAAAGCTGGCAAAAGATAAACGGGAACGGCACTGAGCTGTTCCACCATAAACGAACGGCATCGGGCAGGTGTTTCTATCACCCGCCCAATGCCGTTTTATTTTGAAATGGAGGAGCCTTATGGGAGTATATTCAGAAATGGCCGCAGACTTGCGGGATAATGTACAGGATCGAAGCCCGGCGATACAGGATGCCGCAGAGTTGGCGTCCAGACGGGCAGACGACCGGCAGCAGGCTGAGGAGGAGCAGGCGAAGGCTCTGCTCTCCCAGATGCAGCAAAACGCAGATGATTCCCCTTCACCTTCCAATCTGAAAGCAGATAAAAAGGCGGAAGAGGATCGTAAGCGGCAGGAGCATGAGCAGGCTGAGGCCAAGCGGAAAGCCGAGTGGGAGGCCAGGCAGCGAGCCAAGGAGGAAGCTGAACAGGCCGCATGGGAAAACGCGGTAGCGATGAGCGATGACGAAGTGATGGCCGCCTCTATGAAGCGTGTGGGCGACGATTCCGAACGACTGACACGCCGTAACATGAAGCAGTGCGTCACCGAGTATATCCAGACGCTTTGCCTTGAGGATGTGGCCTTTGCCCGGAATGTCATGCACCCCCGCAAGAACATGGTCAACTGCTTCCGTTATATCAACCGCAGGGCATTTGAATTTGCCAAGCAGGAGATGGAGGACAATGATGTTAAGCCCTCGGCTGAAGGCTACGGCACCGACGTGCCGGACGGGCTTTGCTACCAGTGGGCGGAGGATTACTTCAAAGATATGAACGCAAAGGAGGATCGTGGTCAAGAAGAAAAGTTTGTTCCTAAACCGTATTACGGCGGCAGGAGCAGCACGACGAAAAAGGCGGAGAAGAAAAAAGCGGAGAAGCCCGCCGCCAAAGCGGAGGAAAAACCAGCCGACACGCCAACGGAAGCTGCACCCTTGGACGAACAGATCTCTTTCGATAGCCTGGGGGTGAGCGCATGACTCGTAAAATAGACAAACGCGCCTGCCGCAAGTTTGCCATGCCGGAACTGGAATTCAATCTGAATGAAGGCGTGCTTCATGTAGAGAGCTGCCCCTATATTATCCGCACGGCAGTGCGGAATATTGCCGGGCAGCGTATCCTGGTGCTCTATATCTATCAGAGGGAGAGCATTCTGGCGGGCAGCATCAAACCCCGTTGGGTCATGTTCCACAGCCGGGATGATTTCGCCACACTTTCATTTAGAGAGGATGCGAAGGCCACATGGCAATGCTCAACATTGGGTTCCTTGGACCGAATAGGAGGCTTTGACAGTAAGTGTGCTTTCTACCGGCAGCAGGACGAATCTCGCGTAGGTCGCTTTTGTAAATGTGAGCGCGGCGCTATTTCAATGTTAGGTTATCTGCAACGGCTGATTTCATACCGCAAGGAGTTAGAACGTAAGTGGAAAAAGCAGCGTGCGATCATAGACCGGATGAAATATGTGCCAGTGCTGCCCCGAGACCTTAAAGGTTTTATCCACCGCGAAGTCATGCCGCAGTATATCTTCTATGATTACCAGCGAAAAGCGCCGGGGCATGCATATTGTACCGCTTGCCGGCACGAGGTCCGTATTGCGGCAGCTAAGCACAACACCTCCGGCCTCTGCCCTCGCTGCAAAAAGAAGATCACATTCAAGTGCAGAGGAAGGCGTGGACGTATTTTTGACCGCGAAACGGTTCAAGTGCTGCAAAAGGCGGAGGGTAACGGACTGGTACTGCGGATCATAAAGGTGTACCGTTCGTTTGCTGACACAGACATCCCAAACCATTTTGAGATCTGGGAAAATGCACGGCAGTTTATTACCCTTTCATCGAGCGGACAGTGCAGCGTTGATGCCTACTACTATCATTATAAGGCTGGATACGATTTGACTCCGTGGTGCAATGGATACCGCCCGGTATTCGACCGGTGGAAATATAATTTTACGGCAGATATGAGCGGGGTCTTATATCAACGCAACTTATCTGATACGCTGAAGGATACGCCGTGGGCCTATTCACAGCTGGAGGCATTTTCCGGCATCGCTTCGTTTTCGGGAGTGGCAACATTCTTGAGTGCATATATAAAACGGCCCAAGATTGAGCATTTGATCAAGATGAAGCTTTACCGCTTGGTGAGTGGCATCATATATGGAGGTTATAGTTACTCCGCACTTCAAGCTATCAATTTCAACGGTGAGAACATGCGGGCCATATTAGGTATTGATCGGCCTTATTTTCCACTCTTACGGGAGTTGAATCCTTCAATCGACCAATTACATCTGATTCGTCAGCTGCTCCAAGCAGATCACAAACCGAGCACGGAACAAATAAAGTGGTTTATTGCCAGCAAGATCAGCAATGCCGACGCGGCGAAAGAGTTGCTTGCTCACATGAGTGTGCATAAACTGCAGCGTTATGTGGAGCAGCAGTTTGCTCCGGAAGATGAAGCGGCTTTGAAGCGTGTAGACTATTACAAGATGAACACGCTGATCACCGACTACCATGACTATCTTTGTATGTGCAAGGAACTGCAATATGACGTGAAAAATAGCTTCATATTGTTTCCGCGCGAGCTGAAGGCTGCCCATGACAGTGTAGCAAAGACACTGAAGGACAAACGCACGGCAGAGCATGAAAAAGCTATCGCAGGCAGCTTTGACGAATGGCAGAAGCGGTATCAGTATCAGAGCAAAGAACTCATGATGATCCCTCCGCATTCCGCAAAAGAGATCGTGGATGAAGGTGCGGCGCTTCATCACTGTGTGAGACTCTATGTTAAAAATGTTGCCGAAAAAAAGAGCGTCATTCTCTTTGTGAGGAGTGTTGACGAGCCGGACAAATCACTTTGTACCGTAGAGGTAAAGGATGGTCAGGTTACGCAGGCACGAGGCTTTGACAACGAGGAGCCTCCGGCTCAGATCACGGCATTTATTGAACAATGGAAACAGCGGGTGCTGTATGCCTCCGATAAGACCGCAGCTTAAAAAAGGAGTTGGACAGTATGAAACAATTAGGGAATCTTGCCATCGTCTGCGCAAAACGCGCAGATGTATCCTTGCAAATTTCGGAGGGCCAGGTCTTCGTGCGTTATGACACCATTTCCCCGCAGCCATGGTCTGCACCGTGGAATGACGATAACGCTATTCTTGCCATGATCCGAAAGCTGAATTTCGGTGATAGTACCAACGAAAGGAATGAACATAATGGCTAACGCAGTAGAAATGAGCACTATGAGAAAGCTGGTCGCACAACTCAACCAATACCGGCACGAATACTACAACCTCAATGCCCCCAGCGTAGCAGATGATGTGTACGACTATATGTACGATGAATTACTGGCGTTGGAGGAGCATACCGGTGTCTGCATGGCGAATTCGCCCACACAGACGGTTGGGTATCCTGTCGTGTCAGCATTACCAAAGGTCGCACACGACATTCCCCTGCTATCGCTTGATAAGACCAAGAGCATTGAGGATCTGATCGCATTTCAGGCCGGGCGTACAGTTGATCTGTCACTGAAGCTGGATGGTCTGACAACAGAGTTGATCTATGAAAACGGTCAGCTTATCCGCCTCTCAACGCGCGGAGATGGGTCTATCGGCGAGAATATCACACACATCGCAAAGGCGATCTCCGGCATTCCCGAACGCATCCCCTATGAAGATCGATTGGTGGTCGTCGGCGAGAGCTTCATCCACAACAGCGATTTTGAGAGCCTGAAATCCATCACGGACAGCGCAGGCAATCCGTATAAGAACAGCCGCAATCTGGCAGCCGGGTCCATAAGGGCTTTTGACGCAGCGATCTGCGCCCAGCGCCATGTGTCATTTCTTCCCTTCTCGGTTTTGGAGGGATTCGAGGAGTACACGGACTGGGCAAACGGAAAACATGCGCGGCTTCTGAAACTCACTGAGTTTGGGTTCGGCGTCATTCATGCCGTACAGTTGCAGAATGGCGACAAGGCACAATATGAACAGCTCATAGCCCAAATGCGCGAGGCCGCAGAAAAGAGCGATCTCCCCATCGATGGTCTTGTCCTGACCTACGATGAGGTGGACTACTCCAGGACCTGCGGGCGCACCGGTCACCACTTCAAGGATGGACTCGCCTTCAAATTTGAGGACGAGTTATACCAAAGCGTCCTGCGGGATATCGAATGGACACCTTCGCGCACCGGTGAGATCGCGCCGGTGGCGGTACTCGACAGTGTAGTGATCGATGGATGCACCGTATCGCGTGCCAGCCTGCACAACTTGTCTTTCATTGAAGGGCTTGAACTGATGCCCGGCTGCCGTGTGTTGGTGTCCAAGCGAAACATGATCATTCCTCATATTGAGGAGAATCTGGAGCGTGGGCATTTTGATCTGGATGCTGTAACGCCGAAGCACTGCCCCTGCTGCGGCGCAGAAACGCGGTTTCATATTACAGATGGTGGAAAAAAGGCACTCTTCTGTGATAACCCAGACTGCGCCATGCGAAAGCTTCGGCGGTTCGTGCATTTTGCCAGTAAAAAAGCTATGGATATTGAGGGCTTATCCGAGGCCACACTGGAGCGTTTGATTGCTCGCGGCTGGCTACACAGTTTCACAGACGTCTATCGCCTGGATCACTATATGCAGGAGATCATCTGCATGGACGGATTTGGCAAGAAATCGTGGGATAATCTGTGGGGCGCCATACAGCGCAGCAGAAATACCACATTTGAGAGGTATCTGATTGCCATGGACATCCCGATGATAGGTAATCATGCCAGTAAAGTGCTGGCGAAGCAGTTTGGCAGCTCGCCTTCCGATTTCGAAGAAGCCGTGGAAAATGATTTCGATTTCTCACAGCTTCCCGATTTTGGAGAAACACTGCACCAAAACATTCATCAATGGTTCGCACAAGAAGAGAATCGTATTCTTTGGGAGGAATTACAAGAAATGGTGACGATCCAAGCCGTAACTACCGAAACGCACTCAATGGAGAGCAACCCGTTCGTGGGCTGCACGATGGTTGTGACCGGAAAGGTCGAGCCTTATACCCGCAGCGGCATCAACGCGAAGATCGAATCGTTGGGTGCTGTGGCCGGCAGTTCTGTAACAAAAAAGACCGACTATCTGATCTGTGGTGAAAACGCCGGCAGTAAGCTGGATAAGGCACGTGCCTTGGGCATCCGTGTACTGTCACCGGGCGAGTTTTTCCAGATGATCGGAGAATGAGGCTCAGACGTTAGTCGCAAAAGGGGTAGAGAGCGCAGTGCTCTCTACCCCTCCACTCTAAAATGCAAGAAAGGTGTGAATGAAGTGAAAGAGCTCACAGAGCTGAAAAACGAGTTTTATGAGGTTATGTACAAATACGAAAAGAGTTTTTCGGAAGAGGGTGTTATGGCTAATCTGACAGCCTGGCAGACAGCGAAAGCGGATCTGCTTTCACTGCTGCGGCGTCATCCCAATTGGAACGAGGATGAACAGGCTATCATCTTCGACTGTAATCAGGCCCTCTCTATTCATCCTGATATGGTAGATGAAACGGCCTTCACGCTGCTGGACATCGCCTCTGAGATGCTCAGCGGTGAGCATCTGGAGGATTTCCGCACAGCACTGCATGCGGCCGTGTCAGGCTATAGCTGCACCGTTTCTGAAGAAAATCTGGAGATCCTACGCCAGCGCGGCGGGATACGCTGTGCTATCCTGCCGATACAGGAAACGCGCTGGAAGTGTCCAAGCTGTTCCGGCATCTGGTGCAGCAGGCTATTTCCCGCTGCCTGACGGAACCAAATCTCTGGTATCTGAAAACAAAACGTCCTGACTTGAACGCCCATCTCTCGACCTACCGAGGCAGCTTACATTATCCGGACTATAATTATCACGGCAATCTCTCGGTCCTGCAGGGACATAGAAAAGACACGGAGTTGACCATCGGAGCTGCGGCTCGGTGTGTCTGCTGCGGCAATGAGCTGCGGAGCAATGGTGCCATCAAGTGTTCTTGCAAAGAGGTGGCCGTCTGCCGTAAATGCGGGCAGACGGTAGCGCGCGGTCAAGGAATCTATCTTGAAGATGGTTTTTATTGTAAGACGTGCCTGCATATTTGCGCCGCCTGCGGCCGCCCCTCTTTAGGCACTATGTACCCAGCCTATAACCGACGCGGCACCTTGGTGGAGGTCTGTCAGGACTGCTACCAGCAGTTGACCTCCGGTTGCGCATCGTGCAGCATGGCCTCCGCCTGTCGTGCTATGGGTCATACGCTTTGTGAAAAAGCCACCGTGGCGGTGGCGTAAGGAGGAGCATAATGAATATTTGGAAGCTATGGGAATGAGTATATCCCATTTTGAAAGCATCTTGAAGATGACCCAGCGCGAGCTGAAAGAGCATCTTGTGCAGCAACTGCGCGCGCACGACTATGAACCCGTCTGTAAAAGCGGATTTCTTTATGCAGAAGGCACTGTCCCCGTGTTGCTGGTTGCCCATCTGGACACGGTTCATACCCATAGGCCGGATATCATCTGCTGCTCCGAGGATGGACGCTACCTGATGTCGCCCTACGGGATCGGCGGTGATGACCGTGCCGGTGTATATATGATCCTGATGCTGATGCACGAGTGCCATTGTCATATCTTGTTTTGCGAAGACGAGGAGCTCGGCGGTGTGGGTGCAAGGAAATTTACCAACAGCAAGCTGCGTCCGGAGGTCAACTATATCGTTGAATTGGATCGGCGCGGCAGAAATGACGCCGTATTCTATCACTGTGATAACCCTGACTTCACGGAGTTCGTTTGCAGCTTCGGCTTCAAGGAGAACTCCGGCTCGTTCAGCGACATCTCTGTGGTCGCACCGCACTTGAAAACTGCGGCTGTCAATATCAGCGCAGGTTATTTCAATGAACACCGTCCCCATGAGATGATCGATACCTATGCCATGTGCGAGAATGTCCGCAGGCTAACCGCTATGTTTTGGCAAAACACCTGTCACTTCCCGTATAAGGAGCGCGTACACGCACGCGGCTCCATGTTTGGAGAGCAAAGCAGCCTCTTTGCTCCGATGGTGGAAAGACCATCGCGGGCAGCCACGTGTAAGCTGTTGATGCCCCTGCCGGAAGAAACGCGGCTTTATATGGGGCAGCATCAGATTGGCTCTGCACCGGAATATAGGATGGATCGTTCCGGGAACCTCTATATGTACTTGGAGCGACTGAATGCCGCCGTAGAGGCAGAAGGGGTGTTCGCCTGCGATGCAGGAGGTCATCCACCCGTGTTCTCGGCGGTCTGCGAAGGGACGAGGTTTCTGCCGGTATATACCTATGAAGAAGCCGTTGAGAGACTTGAAGGCGTATAGTTATTAGTGAAATTGGGAAGCCCAGCTCGCCTTTCATGCGAACTGGGCTTCTTCCTTGCAGCGGTTAAACCATTATTTCCATAGAATGCGACCGAGAGAGTTCTCTCTATCGAATATTGAACTTTGCCACGCACTTCAAGAACAGCAGGCACAGTTCCTGAAGCAGATCCTCATCAAAGATCCCGTTGACCACGGATTCCTTGTATAAGAGCGGGTAGTACATATGCAGAAGTTCCTCCATTGCAGACGAATCCCCGTTCTTCGCACTCATGAACAGCTCCATGAAATCATTCACCTTTACCACCTCCCACAGCGTTTCTCAGGCGCAAGACCGTGCGATGATAGGACATGGCCGCAGCTCCATAGGTGATACCGAGCGACAGCGCGATCTCGGAAAGACTCATCTCTCCAAGGACTTTAGACAGAAATATGTAACGCTCTCGCTCGCTTAACCCTTGCATAGCAGCGAACAGACGCTCATTCTCCAATCGCTGCATCAGCGGCAGCCCACAGAAGAAGTCCGTTTCCTCACATAATTCCATCACCTCGCTGTGTCCCTTCATGGGCAGTTCTGTCCGAAGAGCTGTGGAAATTCTCCTTAAATACGTTCTTTTGTAATTGCGAATCGCGGCAATCAGATAGGCTGTAAACTGGTTCTGTACCGCGCACGACTTGTACTGACTATCCCGCATGGCAGCAGGCCTCCTTTATCATAATGGTTTCGTTGGGGGAACGGCCATTATGGGCGGACCTCTGCACCGCACGACGTTTTTCGTTGCTTTTCGACACAAGAAAAACGCCCGCATTCTGCTCAGGGCAGAATGCGGGCGTTTTGATATTCGGCGTTGTCTCAGCTCAAAACGTATTCGCGTAAAGGGCTGTCTTTAGCGTCACTTTGTATCTTGTCCATAGTTCAGGCAAGGTCTTTTTGGTGTGTGTCGGTAAAAAAATGAAGCCCAACCTTTGCAGAATATGCAAAAGAGGGCTTATCCCCTTTATTTATCTTCGCTTCGGTTACGGTGCAGGCTTGTCTTCAGTGCCGTGACAGTATCCGTGATGATTTTTACTTCATCCTCGTTACAATCTGCGACCAGATCAGAAAGCCAACTGTCCAGGACAGGCCGCGCACTGCGCATTTCCATGCACAGCACCTCGGCGGGATCACAGTCCAGAATATTCATCATTTGCACAAGCAGCTTTGTGCTGGGGATCGTCATGCCGGTTTCAATATGGCTGATATGTGTAGACCCCACATCAGTCATCGCAGCCAGCTGCTCCTGCGTCATGTTTTTCCGTATGCGCGCTTCCTTGAGCCGTGCGCCTATAAATGCGTAGTCTATCATACAAACAAGTCTCCTGCAGATGAAGTGTTCTTAACTTGTATTGTATGTGCATTTTGGGCATGTTTTAATATCCTAAATGTGCAACCGCCCATATACTTATAGTTGCAGGGAAATTTATGCCGTTTTTTGGTACATCAGTGTATTATTTGCCTAATTAAGTCAAATTTTTTCGTTCAACTATTTTTCCGTCTGAGGTTCGCCGGCTTCTTTTTTGAAAAATCACAGTCAGCGAAACGCCCTTTGCGTATACAACTGCAATTGTTCGACCTTGAGCGTATTCGTAAGCAAAAGCAGAAGCAAATGCAGCCCGCGAAAGGGCGTTATAGAAAATCCGTTCATTTCATACGCCGGAACGTCTTTCCGGTCTTCTCCTCAAGAAATCGTTTGAATTCCTCCACCGTCCCGCCGGCAAGAGTACGCTTGTCCAGAGGCTGCACATAGCGTTTCTTCATCAGAAGAATGATGTAGTCCTGTGACTCAGCCAGTGCGTCGATCAGCTCGTAGCGGAACGTGGAGGTGGTGACCGCCGTAACGACGGTATAGGAATCCTCGCCGAATGCGACATGATATTCCTTTGTGCCCGCCAGCGTGTTTTTGCGGGCGATCATGCCATTGAATCGGTCCTGAAACAGCAGAACGGACAGCAGCATCACCTCTACCAGCAGGGAAGTCACCGTTCTGACATCAAGCACAAAAGGCTCTCCATCGAATGGTATCAGCAGCAATGCGTTGAATAAAAAGACGCTCCAGCCGAAGATAGCCCACATAATGCTTCTCTTTCGCCGCAGCACCCTGCGCATCGCGCGGGCAGCTACGGTCATAGATCGATTCGTGATATCGCTGTGAATTTCAAATGTCATGCATATTCTCCGTTGTAAGTAATTCTGCAACCGCAGGGCGTTGGGGCCTTGCAGCTGCTGCCGGGCAGCGCGGCGGGCGCTCGTTCATCGCGTCAGCCGCATCTCATTCTCAAACTGCTCCATGGCCTCCTGCCGGCTGGGGACTTGTGCAAGCGTACAGGAAAACGGCTGGCCGAACAGGGGTTGGGACAGTGTCTCCGCCCAATGCGTCAGCACCTCCGGAGTGAGAGGGCGCTCCTCCCGGAGAAAGATCACCCCGTAATAGGGCGGTACAGACGGGGAAAGCAGCTGTGTCAGCGGGACACCGCTCCGGACGGAGGCGTTGCAGAAATGCATCTCCGGTGAAAAAAGCGGATAGTACAGCGCCCCGACGAACCAGTCCTGTTCACCGCTTCTGAGCCGCCTTGCCTGCTCCAGAAAGTGCGGATGATCCGGGGTATCCGGCTCCACAAACTCACCGTCCCGAATGGTCTGGTGAAGTGCGGAGAGGTTATGGAAATCAAAGTGGAAAAAGGGCGCCTTTCCTGCCTCGTCCTCGGAAAGAGAAAACTCAGCCGCGTGGAAAGGATCCCAGTCCTTGCCGCAGCGGTAGTAGCCCCACCAGTAGTTCCAGTCATGAATATGCAGATATTTTTTTGATTTGCAGTCCATAGATATACTCCATTCTAACAATGTCGGCACAAGAGGAAATCACGGGAAACTCTCCACCCGGCACCAACAAAGATTCTTTCTAAGCCTGCCCTTTTTGCAAGAGGGGCGCTCAAGGGCAGCGCAGTGATCCTCTCATCTGCTTACCGGGAGCGTGATCTCAAACACAGCGCCGGTGTCCCTGTTGTAGGCGCGGATCGTCCCTCTATGCAGGTGGATGATCTCCCGGGTCAGCGCAAGGCCGATGCCGGATTTCCCGCTTTTTCCCATGTAAAAGCGGTCGAAGATGTGCGGCAGGTCCGCTTCGGCAATGCCGTCCCCGTCGTCCTGTATCCGTATCGTCACATGACGCTTGTCCGCGCGGCAGGTCAGGCGCAGCTGGCTGCGGGCATAGCGCACGCCGTTGGACAGGATATTGGTGACCGCCCTGCGCAGCTGGGTATCGTCGCAGCTGACCATAACGGGCTCTTCGGGGAAGTCCGGCACGATAGTGATGCCGCTGGCGGCGGCTGTCGGCTCCACGGCGCGTATGCTGTCGTATAGCAGCTCCCGAATATCCGTTTCGGAAAGGGCAAGCGGCTGCCGCCCCATATCGATTTTCGAGATGTCCAGGAGCTCGTCCACCAGCTCCGTCATGCGATCGCTTTCCTCAAGGATCACCTCCGCCGCGCTGCCTGTGTCCATCACGCCCGCCTGTATGCCCTCCGCATAGCCCTGTATCGCCATCAGCGGCGTTTTCAGCTCGTGGGAGGCATTCTGGAAGAAGGTCTGCTGCCGCTCCGCCTCCTTTTCGATGTCACGGCCGAAGCGGAAGCCCAGCAGGCACATGACGGAGGAAATTGCCAGCAGCACCCCAAAGAACGCCCAGTTCAGCGTCACGATATAGCGGGTGATGGGCCCGAT
>OMCS01000550.1_pt1 | contig 19619 bp, 17 predicted proteins | sample 1674241 | NCBI WGS metagenome assembly OMCS01 (sample SAMEA103958153, study PRJEB25191) | human gut metagenome
CAGATTGCAGCTGCCCTGGAAAGAAGCTCTCGTACCTGCACGATGCTCTCATCTGCGGCATCCCAGATCAGCTTCATCCACGGTGTATCGTGAAGATCTTCCAGTGAATCCACCTGATACACCTCAAGACACTCCTCGATCCATTCTTCCGGAAACGGATGACTCATAGACGCATCGTACAGTTTATAGATCATATCGCGTATCTCATCATCATTCTGACGCTCAAGCAGTCTCTGAGCATCGCGCTCATCCAGAAGGTCATTCCGATGGGACTTTCGGAAGAAGAGGTGGAGCATATCTACACGGCCTACGCCTCCCGCCACCGGCAGGCGGCACAGTACTTCATCCAGCAGATCCGGCTGACGGCGGGGCCGATCCTCAACCATGAGGAGAACGCGGAGATCACGACCGAGCACGCCGAGGATCTTATCATGCTCTCGGCCATCATGGGCGGCTTTACGCGGGTGTTTGCCGAAAAGCTCCTTCTGCTCGACGGAAAGACCCTCTCGGACGGCGGCAGCGTCGCCCAGTCCGGTGTAAAACGTGATAAAAAGAAAGATAAAGAGTAAAAAAATCCTCCGATGAAAATCGGAGGATTTTTTTCAGTCTTATGGCTCGCTGCAGCCTTTTCAAACGAAGCGTAAACGAAGCGGGTCTCGTTTGAGCGCGGTTACCGGATGGTCTGCACCTTCACCATGTTGGTGCTGCCGTGGGTGTTGAGCGGGATGCCGGCGGTCATAACAACGGTGTCGCCGGAGTGCAGATAGCCGAGCTCCTTCGCCTTTTCAATGGCGCAGTGGAACAGGACGTCCACGCTGTCCACCGGCTGCGTGCGCAGCGGGTACACGCCCCAGACGAGCGCGAGCTGGTGGTAGACCTTCTCGGACGGCGTCGCGGCGAGGATCATCTGCGCCGGGCGGTATTTGGCGACGCGGCGCGCGGCCTTGCCGGTGCTTGTGTCGGCGATGATCGCCTGCGCATACGTCTGCTCGGCCATCGTGCAGGCGGCGGCGCTCACGGCGTTGGTATTGTCGGAGTGATCCATCGCGTGCCAGATGTTCTTGTAGATATCGGCGGCGAAAGCGTCCTGCTCGGCACGGGTGATGCCCCAGATGTCGTTGATATTCTCGGCGGTGGTGCCCATGTGGTAGTTGTTATACGCGTCCCACAGGCCGTCCTTGATCATGGTGTCCACCAGCTTCTTATCGCCCATGCGGGCACCCCAGCGGGCGTCCATGGAGGCGAAGGGAGCGGCACTCATGTTCTCGGTACCGCCGCAGACGACGATGTCACTGTCGCCAGCCAGAATGGAGCGGGCACCCTCGATGACGGACTTCATGCCGGAGCCGCAGACCATGCCGACGGTATAGGCGGGGACGGAATAGGGGATACCCGCCTTGATGGAGACCTGACGCGCCACGTTCTGCCCCTGAGCCGCGGTCAGGATGCAGCCGAACATCAGCTCATCCACGTTCTCAGGAGCCACATTTGCACGCTTCAAAGCCTCCTTCACCACCACGGCACCCATTTCGGCGGCGGGGGTGTTCTTCAGAGAGCCGCCAAAGGAACCGATGGCGGTGCGGCAGCAGTTGACAACATACAGGTCTTTCATGTAAGTTACCTCCTATAAAATATGTTGAGTACATTATACAACACAGGCTCGCGCCTGTCTATCCCTAATGATAGTCACAATTTTAACAATAGTCAATCCCAAATTGCATCTTCGTTAAAAAATTGGCAAATCGAGCAGAATTCTGCGTCGTTTCCCGTCATTTTGACGAACTGCCAAAAGCTCACTCCGCCGGAGGCGTTTCGGTGGTGCCGGCGGCGTCATCGGCGGTATCATCGGCGGCGTCATCGGCGGCGTCATCGGCGGTATCATCGGCGGTATCATCGGCGGTGCCGGTCGGGGTGTCGGTGCTCTGCATCGCCTCCATCATCTCCGTGCGGAGCTGGGTCAGCTTCTCAAAGAACGCGCCCACGTCCAGACTGTCGTACAGCTTGCTGTTTGTGACGACAGAGGCCGCCTCCAGCTTCTGCTCGAACAGCGTGTCGAAGTACGTCTCCGCCACGGCGGCAAGGTCGGTGTCCGTGCGGAGCATTACGAAGCAGGAGCCCTCGCCGTAGGGGTCGATGACGGACGCCATCTCCCCCACCTCCAGCGCGGTCATGGCGTCGCTGAGCGCGTCGCCCTCGGCGGACGCCAGCGTGACGATACCGTCCGCCGTCAGCTGAAGCTCGTCGCAGAGAAGGGCGTACTCCGCCTCCTTATCCTCCGCCGCCTGCCAGCGTTCCAGAATGTCGGCCGCCATGGTCTCGGCGTTCTCACCGTTGAGCTTGAGGACGTAGAGGCTCACGTAGCCCTGCTGGTCGGCGTAATCGCTGAGGGTCTTGTCATCGGGGTAGAGGCTGCTGCCGGGGGTGCAGAAGGACTGGTACAGGTCGCGGTAGAGGTACTGCACCTCCAGAGTGGCGTTGTTCCCCTCATCGCTGATGCCCACCAGTGCCAGCTGCTGCAGGTACGCCTCCTCGCTGCCGTAGTAGTCCACATACTGCTGACGCTGGGCGGCAAGCTGCGCCTTGTCCGCGTCGGAGAGGGTCACGCCCTCCTGCTGCGCCCAGGCGCGGATGACGGCGTACTGCTTCACCGTCTCCACCGCCTCCACCTTCACGTATTCGCCGTAGGTCATGCCGTCCTCGGACACCTGCTCGTTCCAGTCCACATCGGGGATGCGGCTGGAGATATACTGACAGGCGTAGTCCACCCAGCGGAGGTATTCCTCGCAGGTGACGGTCTGGCCGCTGACCACCAGCATCTCGCCGTCCGGGTGGAGGCCGCTGGCCTGATACAGCAGCCCCTCCGTGCTCTTGCCGCTCTTCATTCCGCCGGTGAGGGCAAAGACGCCCACCAGCACCACGGACACCAGCGCGCCCGCCACGAAGCGAATCCAATTATTTCTCATGCTCTGTTTCCTCCTTGGGGGGATGCGCCCCCTCCGTCTGTTGTGTTTCGTTCTCATGCAGCCCCAGAGCGTCCACCAGACCGCCGGCGGCGGTCAGGGGCTCCTCCTTGGGCTGTAAATACAGTGTCAGCCGCGGCGCGGCACCGGCGGATAGCTGGGTGCGGCTGCGGTAGGACGCCATGGTGCACACCGCCAGCAGAGCCGAGGCGTCCACGCGCTCGTCGAAGGTGAAGATCAGCTGGCGTCCCTTCTGGGTGATGTCGGTGATGCCGCGCGCCATGGCGGCGGCGCGGAGCAGTGCCACGGACAGCAGGGCCTCCACCGCCGGAGGGAGGTCGCCGTAGCGATCCAGCAGCTCGTCGGTCAGCTCGTCGCGATCCTCCGGCGTGCGGAGGGCGGCGATGCGGCGGTAGAGATCCATGCGCTGCTCGGAGGCGGGGACGTAGCTCTCCGGAATGAACGCCGCCACGGTGATGTCGGCGGAGCACTCCACCCGGGGAGGGACGGTCTTGCCCTGCTGCTCCAGCACGGCGTCGTTCAGCAGCTTCAGGTACATATCGTAGCCCACGGACATCATGTAGCCGGACTGCTCCGGCCCCAGCAGATTGCCCGCGCCGCGGATCTCAAGGTCGCGCATGGCGATCTTGAAGCCGGAGCCGAACTCCACGAACTCGCGGATGGCGGTAAGGCGTTTCGCCGCCACCTCCGTGAGCACCTTGCCGGTGCGGTACGTCAGGTAGGCGTAGGCGCGGCGGGTGGAGCGGCCTATGCGCCCCCGTATCTGGTGAAGCTGGCTCAAGCCCATGCTGTCGGCGTCCTCAATGATGAGGGTGTTGACGTTGGGAATGTCGATGCCCGTTTCGATGATGGTGGTGCACACCAGCACGTCGATGTCGCCCTCCGCCATGCGGGACATGACGCGGCTCAGCTCGCCCTCCGCCATTTTGCCGTGGGCGGTCTCCACCGCCACGTCGCCGCCCAGCATTTCGTGCAGGCGGGCGGCGGTGGCATCGATGCTGTCCACGCGGTTATGGAGGTAGTAGACCTGTCCGCCGCGGCTCAGCTCCCGGCGGATGGCGTCGGTGAGGATGCCCCAGTCGTGCTCCAGCACGTAGGTCTGCACCGGCTGGCGATCCTGGGGCGGCTGCTCGATGGTGCTCATGTCGCGGATGCCGGACATCGCCATGTTCAGCGTCCGGGGAATGGGGGTGGCGGAGAGCGTCAGCGTGTCCACCTGCCGCGCACGTTCCCGGAGCTTTTCCTTGTGGGTGACGCCGAAACGCTGCTCCTCGTCGATGATGAGAAGTCCCAGATCCTTGAACTCCACGTTTTTCGCCAGCAGCTTGTGGGTGCCGATGAGAAGATCCACGCGGCCGTCCTTCACACGCTCCAGAACCTGCTTGACCTGCTTGGGGCTGCGGAAGCGGGAGAGCACCTCCACCGTCACCGGGAAGGCGCGGAAGCGGGCGGCGGCGGTGGCGTAGTGCTGCTGCGCCAGCACGGTGGTGGGCACCAATATCGCCGCCTGCTTGCCGTCCAGAATACATTTCATGGCGGCGCGGAGAGCGACCTCCGTTTTGCCGTAGCCCACGTCGCCGCAGAGAAGGCGATCCATGGGCACGGGCTTCTCCATGTCGGACTTGATGTCGCGGATGGCGTTGAGCTGATCCTCTGTCTCCGTATAGTCGAAGGATTCCTCAAACTCCTGCTGCCACGGGGAGTCCGGCGAGAAGGCGAAGCCGCCCAGACGCTGACGCTGGGCGTACAGCTTGATCAGTCCCTCCGCCAGATCCTTTGCCGCCGCCTTGGCGCGGCGGGTGGTCTTTGTCCACTGGTCGCCGGAGAGCTTGTTAAGGCGCACCTTTTCCGTCTCCTCGCCTCCGCCGATGTATTTGCTCACAAGGTCGAGGGAGGTGGCGGGGACGTACAGACAGTCGCTGCCGGCGTACTGGATCTTGATATAGTCCTTCTCCACGCCGTCCACCGGCAGGCGGATCATGCCGGCGAACCGTCCGATGCCGTGGTGGACGTGTACCACCAGATCGCCCTCCTGCAGATCGGCGTAGCTTAAAAGCCGCTGGCGGCTGTCGGACTTGGGCTGGCGGGGCTTCTTCCCCTTGCCCGACAGGGCGCGGGTCAGCTGTCCCTCCGTCAGCACGGCTAATTTCAGGGATGGCCACTCGCTGCCGGCGGACAGCGCGCCCACGGAGATGAGCACCTGTCCGGGGGCGGGTATGCCCTCGCCCTCCAGAGACAGGGCGGCGGGGATATGGCGGTGGCGGAGCAGCTCCTGCATATTGCGGCAGCGCACCGCACCGCCGCACAGCACCAGAACGCCGAAGCCGGTGGTCAGATAGTGGGTGATGTCGGTGGCGGCGGTGTCCAGACTGCCGCCGTAGCCCGCCAGCTGCTTGGCTCCCACGTCCAGCAGCAGCCGAGGGGGCAGGAGGTAGCGGCTGGTGGGGAGGCTTTCCAGCTGGCAGAGAGCGAAGCGGGAGAGCACCGTCTCCAGCTCCGGCTCGTTCAGCACAAGGTCGCCGAACGCCCCCGCCATGACGCCGCTCTCCACGGCGGCTGCCACGTCCTGCCGCGTCTGGAAGAGGAAGGCGCGGAGAGCCTCCTGCACGCGCCCCGCCTCGCTGACGCAGATGACGGTGTCCGGGGGAAGGTAGTCAAAGGCGGTGGTCTTATCGGGGTAGACCGCCGCCATGTAGCGGTCGCCGCCGTCGGGTGCCACGCCTTGACGCAGAAGCTCCGCGTCGTCCAGAATACGCTGCCGCACGGCACCGTGCTCCTTCTTCAGACGGCGCGCCGTCTCCTCCATGCGGCGGGCGGCGTCCTCCGCCGCGCCCTCCTTGGCGAAGGGCAGCAGCTCGGCGGCGGGAAGGATACGCGCCTGCGGGCGGTTCAGCACGCGACGCTGGGTGGACACCTCGAACTCGCCCATGCTGTCCAGCTCGTCGTCAAAAAACTCACAGCGGAGGGGGCGTTCCTCGCCGGGGGAGAATACGTCCAGTATGCCGCCCCGGAGGGCGAACTGTCCGGCACCCTCCACCTGCTCCGTGCGGGTGTAGCCGGCAGCGGTCAGCCGGGCGCAGAGGGCGCGGACATCGTACCGCTGCCCTACCTCCAGTGAAAACGAGACGGACAGCAGCACGTCGCGGGGCGGGCACCGCTGCGCCATGGCGGAGGCGGTCGCCACCACCACGGGCGATCCCCCCTGCGCCATGCGGCAGAGGGCGGAGAGGCGGCTGTTTTCCCACTGGCGGCTGTACGCGGCGGGGCGGAGCTGCAGCTCACGCTCCGGCAGGCGCACCGGCTCCCCATCGAGGAGCACCCGCAGATCCGCCGCCTGCCGGGCGCACTCCTTTTCGTCGGCGCACAGGAGCAGGAGCGGACGGCGCGTCTCCGCCGCGACGGCGGCGGAGAGCATGGCGCGGTGGACGGGGGACAGTCCCGTGACGGCGGCGCAGCGTTCCCGCCCGGTGAGGGCGGCGGTCAGCTCACGCAGCTGAGGCAGCGTGGATAGCTTTTGCAGTATGCCGGTCATGGGACGCCTCCTTTCGCGGGGTCAGTTGAATTTGTTCATGGCGCGGGCGGTGCCGTCGGTGATGACGGTGAGGGCGGCGTCGGCGGCGCGGTCAAGGGCGGCGCGGAGCGTCTTTGCCTCCTCGCCCTGGGGCTTGCCGATGACCCAGTCCACCATCTCGTGCTCCGGGTGGTCGGGCATACCCACGCCCACCTTGATGCGGGGGAACGCGTCGGTGCCCAGATGCAGGATGATGTTCTTCAGCCCGTTATGACCGCCGGCGGAGCCGCTCTGGCGGATACGCAGCTTGCCCACAGGCAGGGAGACATCGTCGGAGATGACCAGCACGTGGTCGGCGGGCACCTTATAAAATCGCGCCGCCTCGCCCACGGATTCGCCGGAGAGGTTCATATAGGTCTGGGGCTTCATCACCAGTATTTTATGCCCTTTGTAGTCCAGCATACCTGTCCACGCCTTGAAGCGCAGCTTGTTGAGGGTGAACTTCTCCCGCTCCATAAGGCTGTCCAGTGCCAGCCAGCCCATGTTGTGGCGGGTGGACTCGTACTTGGCACTGGGATTGCCCAGCCCCACCAGCAGCCATTCCACGCCGCCGCCACCGTTCCTGTTGAAAAACAAGGCTCTCGCCTCCTTGCAGACGTAATAGAAATAAGAGGACTGCGAACGCAGTCCTCTTATTATAACACGGTCAGAGCCGTTTGGAAAGTATTTTAGTTGAACAGCTTGGCGATGGAGATCTCCTGGTAGATGCGCTCGATGGCCTCGGCGAACATGGGAGCCACGGACAGGTATTTGATCTTGTCGCAGCCGGTGCCCATGGACTCGGGAATGGTGTTCAGCAGGGCGACCTCCTTGATGACGCTGGCGTTCAGACGCTCCAGCGCGGGACCGGACAGCACGCCGTGGCTGGCGCAGGCGTAGACGCTCTTGGCTCCGCCCACCTCCACGATCGCCTTGGCGGCGTTGCAGATGGAGCCGGCGGTGTCGATCATATCGTCGAAGAGGATGCAGTCCTTGCCCTCCACATCGCCGATGACGTTCATAACCTCGCACTGGTTCGCCTTCTGGCGGCGTTTGTCCACGATGGCAAGACTCATGTGCAGCTTCTGGGCGAAGGTGCGGGCGCGGGCCACGCTGCCCACGTCGGGGGACACCACCGCCATGTTCTCGCACTTCTCACCGAACTTCTTGGCGTAGTAGTCCACGAACACGGGGTTGCCCAGCAGGTTGTCCACAGGGATGTCGAAGAAGCCCTGGATCTGGCTGGCGTGGAGATCCATGGTCAGCACGCGGTCAGCACCGGAGGCGGTGATCATGTTCGCCACCAGCTTGGCGGAGATGGGGTCGCGGGACTTCGCCTTGCGATCCTGACGGGCGTAGCCGAAATAGGGGATCACGGCGGTGACGCGGCCTGCACTGGCGCGCTTGCAGGCGTCGATCATAATGAGCAGCTCCATCAGACTGTCGTTGACGGGCTTGCAGGTGGAGTTGATGAGGAACACATCGCTGCCGCGTACAGTCTCGTACAGAGAGACGGACGCCTCGCCGTCGGCGAAGCTCTTGACCTCCGCCTCACCCAGCTTAATGCCGATCAGCTTGCAGATCTCCTGCGCCAGCGCGGGATTGGCGTTGCCTGTAAAGATCTTCAAATCCTTGCCGTGAGAAATCATAGTTCGTACTCTCGCTTTCTATCCGTTTTTTATGGTACAAATCCTGCAAGCAGTGGGACTGTCTTGCGCTTGTTAAAAAGAAAACAAAAAATATACCGCCCCGCTGAATGACCGCGTCACAGCACGGCATACAGCGCAGACGGTACGACACCCGGAAGGCGGGCACATACATAGACAATATTCCCTTCACGCGCACGAATGATGCCCATGGGAGCTCACCTCTCCTTCGTTCGTTTGTTCTCCTGCTGTTATTATAGCATGTCTCACAGGAAAATCCAGTATTTTTCCCGTTTTTTTCGGCAATAATTTTTGCACATACACGCGCCGGTGCACCATTTGTCGCTAACGCCGTGAAACAGAAGCCATTTTCAATATTTCAGAGAAAATTCGCCTGTTTTTCCGTTTTTATAGTTGCAATTTCCTTTCGGTTGCATTACAATAGCTGTTGCTAATGCGACAGGAAGGTGGCGTGGGTATGCTGCATATCGTACTGGTGGAGCCGGAGATCCCACAGAACTGCGGCAACATCGCCCGCACCTGCGCCGCCACGGGGAGCCAGCTGCATCTGGTGCGCCCGCTGGGGTTCGACATTTCGGATCGGGCGGTAAAACGGGCGGGGCTGGACTACTGGCATCTGGTGAACGTGCAGGACTACGAAAATCTGGACGACCTGTTCGCCCGCCACCCGGAGGCCGCCAACGCGCTGTGGCTCGCCACCACCAAGGCTCCCCGGGAGTATACGCAGGCGCACTTTACGCCGGACAGCTGGCTGTTCTTCGGTAAGGAGACGGCGGGGCTGCCGGAAGCGTTCCGCGCCGCGCACCGGGAGCGGTGCATACGGCTGCCCATGCGGCGGGAGGCGCGGAGCCTGAATCTGAGCAATTCCGTGGCGATACTCACCTATGAGGCGTTGCGGCAGAACGGCTTTCCCGGTCTGACGGGGCAGGGAGAGATGTCGGAAGAGTGATCCCATTCGAGAGAGAGGAGTGTATCTCATGAATTACAATAAAAAGACGGTACAGGATGTGGACGTTAAGGGCAAAAAAGTGCTGCTGCGCTGCGACTTTAACGTACCCCAGGACAAGGAGACGGGAGCCATCACCAGCGACAAGCGCATCGTGGCGGCTCTGCCCACCATCCGCTATCTGCTGGACAACGGCGCGGCGGTCATCGCCTGCTCCCATCTGGGCAAGCCCAAGGGTGAGTGGAAGAGCAAGCTGAGTCTCGCCCCCGTCGCCAAGCGTCTCAGCGAGCTGCTGGGGCAGGAGGTCATCTTCGCCAAGGACATCGTGGGCGAGGACGCCAAGGGGAAGGCCGCGGCACTGCAGGGCGGTCAGATCATGCTGCTGGAGAACCTGCGCTTCGACATCCGGGAGGAGAAGAACGACCCCTCCTTTGCCAAGGAGCTTGCCTCCATGGCGGAGCTGTACGTATCCGATGCCTTCGGCACCGTGCACCGCGCCCACGCCTCCACCGCCGGTGTGGCGGCGTATCTGCCCGCCGTGTCCGGGTTCCTTGTCGCCAAGGAGCTGTCGGTGATGGGCAAGGCTCTGGACGACCCCAAGCGTCCCTTTGTGGCGGTGCTGGGCGGCGCGAAGGTCAGCGACAAGATCGCCGTGATCAACAATCTGCTGGACAAGGCGGACACCGTTATTATCGGCGGCGGCATGGCGTATACCTTCGCCAAGGCGCAGGGCGGCTCCATCGGCAAGAGTCTGTGCGAGGAGGATAAGCTGGACTACGCGCTGGAGATGATCGCCAAGGCGGAAAAGAACGGTGTGAAACTGCTGCTGCCCTCCGACACGCTGGCGGCGGACGATTTCTCCAACGACGCCAAGCGGCAGGTGGTCAGCACCATGACCATTCCCGACGGCTGGGAGGGCATGGACATCGGCCCCGACACCATCCGGACGTTCTGCGACGCCGTGAAGGGCGCCGGCACCGTGGTGTGGAACGGGCCTATGGGCGTGTTCGAGTTTGAGAACTTTGCCGCCGGCACCCGCGCCATGGCGCAGGCGCTGGCCGACAGCGGCGCCATCACCATCGTGGGCGGCGGCGACAGTGCCGCGGCGGTGGAGCAGATGGGCTTTGCCGACAAGATCACCCACATCAGCACCGGCGGCGGCGCGTCTCTGGAGTTTCTGGAGGGTCTGGAGCTGCCCGGCGTGGCCTGCCTGCTGGACAAGTAAGCAGCCCTGACAGGGGACGGCCATCCCCTTTACATGGATCGTATCAAAGCAAAATTTGTGTCGATAGAATAGTTTAAAGAAGACAGAGGAGTAAACAAGTTATGAATCGCAGATACCGTAAGACCATTATCGCCGGCAACTGGAAGATGAACAAGACCGCCAGCGAGACGAAAAAATTCGCTGAGGAGCTGAAGGCTCTGCTGCCCAAGGCCAAGTGGTGCGACGTAGTGGTGTGCGTCCCCGCCGTGAACATCTCCACCGCCATCAAGGCCTTCAAGGACGCCCGCGTGTCCGTTGGCGCGCAGAACGTGTTCTTTGAGAAGTCCGGCGCCTATACCGGCGAGGTCTCCGCCGATATGCTGAAGGATCTGGGCGTGAAGTACGTCATCATCGGCCACTCCGAGCGCCGCCAGTATTTCGGTGAGACGGATCTCATCGTCAACAAGAAGGTGCTGGCCGCGCTGGAGGCCGGTCTGCACCCCATTATCTGCGTGGGCGAGACGCTGGAGCAGCGGGAGCTGGGCATCACCATGGAGCTCATCGCCCTGCAGGTGAAGTCCGCGCTGGCCGGCGTGTCCGCCGAGAAGCTGCGCAAGTGCGTCATCGCCTATGAGCCCGTGTGGGCCATCGGCACCGGCAAGACCGCCACCGCCGAGCAGGCTGCGGAGGTCTGCACCTTCATCCGCACCACCGTGCGCCACCTGTACGGTGCCCGCATCGCCCGTTCCATCACCATCCAGTACGGCGGCTCCATGAAGCCTGCCAACGCCGCGGAGCTGCTGGGTCAGCCCGACATCGACGGCGGCCTCATCGGCGGCGCCGCCCTGAATGCTGCTGACTTTGTGGAGATCATCAACGCCGCCAATCAGGACTGATCCCTCAGGAGGAAAGGCATGAACAAAACTCCGACAACTCTTATCATCATGGACGGCTTCGGCCTTGCGCCGGCGGCAGACGACAACGCCGTTACGCTGGCGAAAACGCCGGTGCTGGACGGGCTGTTCCGTGACTATGCCCACACCACCCTGTCCGCCAGCGGACTGGACGTGGGTCTGCCCGCCGGGCAGATGGGCAACAGCGAGGTAGGTCACACCAACATCGGCGGCGGCCGCGTGGTGTTTCAGGATCTGCCCCGTATCAGCCGCGCCATCGAGGACGGCAGCTTCTTCCGGAACGAGGCCTACAACAAGGCCATGGACGACTGTCTGAAAAACGGCGCCAGCCTCCACCTGTACGGCCTGCTGTCCGACGGCGGCGTACACTCCCACATCGACCACCTGTACGCGCTGCTGCAGATGGCAAAGGACAAGGGGCTGCACCGCGTGTATATCCACTGCTTCCTGGACGGGCGGGATGTGTCCCCCACCAGCGGCAAGGGCTTTGTGCAGGCGCTGGCCGACAAGTGCGCCGCGCTGGGCGTGGGCAAGATCGCCACGGTCATGGGCCGCTACTACGCCATGGATCGCGACAAACGCTGGGAGCGGGTACAGATGGCCTACGACGCCATGGTGTATGGCGAGGGCAACCACAATGCCGACCCCGTGGATGCCGTGGCACAGAGCTACGCCAACAACGTCACCGACGAGTTCATGGAGCCGGTGGTCTGCGACAGCGACGGCACCATCAGCGACAACGACAGCGTGATCTTCTTCAACTACCGCCCCGACCGGGCCCGCGAGATCACCCGTGCCATCGTCGACCCCGACTTTGACGGATTCCAGCGGGAGTTCTTCCCCACCACCTATGTGTGCAACACGGAGTACGACGCCTCCATGCCCAACGTGCTGGTGGCGTGGCCCCGCATCGCCGTAAAGAACGGACTGGGCGAGTACCTCAGCAGCATGGGCATGACCCAGCTGCGCATCGCGGAGACGGAGAAGTACGCCCATGTGACGTTCTTCTTCAACGGCGGCGTGGAGACGCAGTACCCCGGCGAGGACCGGGTGCTGGTTCCCTCCCCCAAGGTGGCGACCTACGATCTTCAGCCGGAGATGAGCGCCGTGGAGGTGTGCGACAAGTGCGTGGAGCGCATCGAGTCCGGCGCCTACGATGTGATCATTCTGAACTTTGCCAACTGCGACATGGTGGGTCACACCGGCGTGCTGGAGGCCGCCATCAAGGCGGTGGAGACGGTGGACACCTGCGTGGGCCGCGTGGTGGAGGCCACCCTGAAGATGGGCGGCATCGCCATGGTCACTGCCGACCACGGCAACGCCGAGGACATGAAGCAGCCCGACGGCAGCCCCATGACCGCCCACACCACCAACCTCGTACCCTTCATCCTCTGCGGTGCCGGCACCGAGCTGCGTCCGGGCCGTTTGGCGGACATCGCCCCCACCATTCTGGATGTGATGGGCCTTGCCTGCCCGGAGGAGATGGACGGCAAGACACTGATCGTCAAATAAGGCAGCGTTCGCTTTGTATGAACAGCAGACCCCGAAGCGGCGCTTCGGGGTCTCGTTATAAGGAGATATACCCATGAATATCACAGTTATCGGCTGCGGGCGGTGGGGTTCCCTCATCACATGGTACCTCGACCACATCGGCCACCGCGTCACCCTGTACGGCCGCAGCACCTCCCCCAAGATGCAGGCGTTTCTCGCCACCCGGCAGAACGATCTGCTGACGCTGCCGGAGTCCGTGGCGCTGTCCACCGACCTTGCCGCCGCGCTGGACGGTGCGGAGACGGTCATCATCTCCATCGGCTCCCAGAATCTGCGGAGCCTGCTGGGTCAGCCGGAGCTGCAAGCCCTGCGGGAGCGCACGGTGGTTCTGTGCATGAAGGGTCTGGAGATGGGTACCGGCGCACGGCTCAGCCAGATCGCGTCCGTGTGCCTGCATCCGTCCAATGCCGTGGCGGTCTGGCTGGGGCCGGGCCATGTGCAGGAGTTCTATCGCGGCATCCCCAACTGTATGGTCATCGACAGCGAGAACGACGCTGTCAAGCGCCGTCTGGTGCAGTCCTTCTCCAGCGACCTCATCCGTTTCTACTACGGCGGCGACATGATCGGCAACGAGGTGGGCGCCGCCGCCAAAAACGTGGTGGGCATCGCCGCCGGTTTTCTGGACGGCTTCGAGATGGGCAGTCTCAAGGGCGCCCTCATGAGCCGCGGCACCCGGGAGGTAGCCCGGCTCATCAAGGCCATGGGCGGCAGTGAGCTGTCGGCCTACGGACTGTGCCATCTGGGCGACTACGAGGCCACAGTGTTCTCCCCGTACAGCCACAACCGACAGTTCGGCGAGGCCTTCGTCCGGGGGCAGGACTACCACCAGCTGGCGGAGGGCTACTACACCGTCAAGGCGCTGATGCTGCTGGGGAAGAAGTACGGTGTGGAGCTGCCCATCTGCAAGGCCGTCCACGACATCCTCTACGAGCACGCCGTCCCCAAGGACGTGCTGGCCGGTCTGCTGCGCCGGGGTCTGACGGAGGAGTTCTACGACTGAGGTACAAAACCAAATGAATAAAAAAGTCTCTGTCTGGTCACAATGCAGGCAGAGACTTTTTTATTCCGGCGGGCCGCGGGCCGGAAACCGCGGCGGTGGGTGTATCCCACCTGAAAGGCGCGTATGAGCAGACTCGACAAATCAAAGATCCGTGCCATGTTCGGCGGCAAGGGCTTCTACATAGCCCTTGCGGTGTGCCTGCTGGCTGCCGGCACCATCGGCTATATCACCCTGTTTTCCTCCGCCTCCCCCGTCAGGGAGCCCGACCCCGTCATCGAGATCAAGCCCGCCCCCGTGACGCCTGTCCCCGCCCCGCCCACCAAGCCAGTGATCCAGCCGGAGCCGGTGGAGGTGCCGGTGCAGGAGCCGGTGGTCATCGAGGAGCCTGTGGAGCTGCTGCCGGAGGTGGTCTCCCCGCTGGACGGCACCACCGTCACGGTGTTCAGCATGACGGAGCTGCTGTATGACCAGACCATGGCGGACTGGCGCACCCACAACGGCATCGACGTACAGGCCGAGGAGGGCGCGGCGGTCAAGACGGCGGCGGACGGCACCGTGGTCTCCGTCACCAACGACGAGCTGATGGGTACCACCGTGGTCATTGAGCACAGCGGCGGCTACACCACCCATTACAGCAGCCTGCAAGCCGACGTGCCGGTGGCGGAGGGGCAGGCCGTCCACGCCGGGGACGTCATCGGCTGTGTCGGCTCCACCAGCGCGGCGGAGAGCGAGATGGGCCCCCACCTCCACTTCTCCGTCAGTCAGAACGGCAGCGCCATCGACCCCCACGCCTATATCGACGAGTGAAAAAAGAAAGAGGTCTGCGGTGCAGACCTCTTTCTTTTTCACGTTTCAGGATTCCAGCGTCCGCGCGCCGTGGATGCGGCGGTTGAGGATACGGAACACGGAGGATACCAGCAGAATACCCACCGCCAGCGCCCCGGCCACGCCGATGGTCTCCAGTCCTTTGGCAACGGCGTCCATCATGTTGCCCTCCAGCCCCAGACTCATGGTGTAGTACACACCGGCGCCGGGCAGCAGCGGCAGGATGGTGATGACCAGATAGGGCATAGAGGGACACTTGCGGACCCGCGCCATCACCTCGGCGTACAGCGCTGCGAACAGGGCGGCAAACAGGTTGGATGCGTATATGTCGCAGCCCAGCGCGCCCCACAGCAGGTAGAGCATCCATGTGGCCACGCCGCCGATGATGCACAGCACGCAGCCCCGTCCGTGGACGTTGAACAGGATGCAGAAGCCGCAGCAGCCCACGAACACCGCAATAGCCTGCGCCAGCGGGTGCCAGCTCACCGTGGTGGAGCCGGTCAGACCGTAGACGCCGGTGGTCAGATGCCACGCGGCGGCGGTACCCAGCGCGATGGCCAGCGCGGTGAGGATCACCTGCACCACCCGGATGATGCCGGAGTTGGTGTCGCCGTAGATGATGTCCCGCATGGAGTTGGTGATGGGCAGGCCGGGGACAAGGATCATCAGCGCGCCGATGATGGCGGCATCGGGGCTGTTCATCAGTCCCAGACCCGCCGCGATATAGGCCGGCAGCGCCATACAGCAGGCCGCCAGCAGGGTGCTGAAGAAGGGGTTGGCCTCCTGCTTGTCCATAAAGCGGGTGATGAGGCCGATGATCAGGCCCATCGCCCCCGCCCACAGGCAGTCCAGCAGCGTGCCGCCGAACACCAGACAGAAGCCCAGACCCACCAGCACGCTGCCCAGATAGAACACGCCGGTGCTGTAAGAGCGGCACGCCTTCATGGTCTCCTCCAGCCACGTCATGGCCTCGTCCACGTCGGGACGCTCCGCGCAGATGCGGCGGCTCAGGGCGTTGAGCTTTTCCAGCGCCTCCAGATCGTTGCCGTGGAAGCCGATACGCTTCATGATCATCAGCGGCTTGCCGTTGGCGGCCTCCAGACTGACGGACACGCAGTTGGGGATAGCGAACGCCTCGCACTCCACGCCGTAGGCCCGCAGGATGCGGTGGATGGTGTCCTCCACCCGGAAGGTCTCCGCGCCGGACATGGCCAGATGGTACCCCATGGTAGCCGCCAGATCGGTCAGCAGATAATAGTCCATACAAACAGATCTCCTGTATCAGTTTGCCGGATGCGGCCTTCGCAGCATCCGGCAAACTGACAGTATAGGCGCTTCGCAGGCAAATGTCAACCGTCCATTTGGGTCACAGTTCCCAAGAACAGCGGCAGGTTGGCATGGGTGTCCACGATCATGTACACAAAGGGGCGATCCAGCACCACGCGATGCACCTCCGTCGGCGCAGCGCAAGCGGCTTCAGGCACCACCGCCGTGACGGCGGCGGCCTTGGTGCCGTTCTCGTCCAGCTCCAGATAGGTCTTGTGCAGCACGGCGCTGACATACAGCTGGTCGTTGGGCGCGCCGCCCATGGCCCGCAGATCCGCCGCCGTGCTGTCAAAGGCGTCGGTGACGCCCATGGCCTTCAGCGCGTCGCTCAGCTCCAGCGAGGAGGACGCCTTGAACCGGGGGATGGCGGCCTCCACCGTGCCGTGCTGGGGGTCATTCAGCAGGGCGTGGAGCTTGCCGCCGGTGAGTCCGGCCACATAGTCCGCTATGGAGACGCCCTCGTTGGGCAGCAGTCCCACAAAGGCGTAGCGGCCGCCGTCGTAGTACTTCATAAAGCCGGTGGTGTTGTCGTCGGACAGATAGAGGCTCTCCTGCGACCACAGCAGATCCGCCGTCTGGCGGGTACCGTCGGCGGCGGTGAACACCGCGCCCTTCTGGATGTTCTCCTTCTCGTAGGGCTTCTCCCACTTGGCGTCAAAGCACACGGCGTTCACCAGATAGAGCATGGTGCGCTCGCCGGGCGCTTGCTCCAGCAGCTTGTCGATCATGCCGTCGGTCTGGTTGCTGACCCAGTGGTTCAGGTCGTTTTTCATGGCCTCGTCAAAGGCGGAGCGGTACACCTCCGCGTCATAGTAGCTGACGCAGTTGTCCAGAAAGCTGTCCTCCACCCGGAAGATGTCCCGCACCCACAGGGAGTTGGCCAGCGACAGCTTGCACTTCTTGGTGTTCTCCGGCAGGCTCATGCGGTAGGTATAGAGGTAGTCGTTGAGAGTATCCCGATCCATGCCCATGGCCTTCTCCAGTTGGGACAGCGTGGTGCCGCCAGCGCCGTTGGCGGTCATGCCCAGCGCGTACAGCAGGGATACCGGGGAGAGCAGCACGCCCTCCTCCTTCGTTGTCTGCCGCAGCAGGGCGGCGGCAAAGTCCATGACAGCCGTGCTGTCGTCGGTCAGGTCGATGTGCGTATCGATGGTGCGGGCGGTCACGCCCTCCGTCAGGCTCTGTGCCGTCAGCTTACTGCCGCAGCCGAACAGCGGCAGCGCCATGCACGCAGCCAGCACCAGCGCCGCGATGCGTTTTCCCATGGGATCAGCTCCTTTCTGCTTGTTCTACTCCTTAGACGCAGGCGAGGGGCAAAAGGTTTCCCTCCCTGCGAAAAAAAGCGGGCACACGCGGGCGGAAGCCCCTCCGTCCGTATGTACCCGCCTCGCCTTACTGCGTCAGACGCTCCAGCGCGCAGTGGGCGGCGGCCTGCTCGGCCTCCTTTTTGCTGCGCCCCTCGCCGGTACCGGCCACCTGTCCGTTGAGCAGGACGCGGAAGGCGAACACCCGCGCATGGTCCGGGCCGGAGGACCCCACCATCTCGTAGCGCAGAGTCTGATCCGGCTTACGCTGCACCAGCTCCTGCAGCTCCGTCTTATAGTCCCGGCGGCGCTCCTCCACCTGCTCCTCCTGCTCCTTGTCCAGCAGCACGCGGTGGATCAGGTCGCGGGCGGCGTCCATGCCGCCATCCAGATAGACGGCGGCAAACACCGACTCCGTGGCGTCCGCCAGAATGGACGGACGGCGGCGGCCGCCGCCCAGCTCCTCGCCCCGGCCCAGCCGCAGGTACTCGCCAAGACCCAGATACTGGGCCACCTCATGCAGGCTCTCCTCGCACACCAGCGCGGCGCGGATGCGGGTCAGGTCGCCCTCCGGCATATCGGGATGCTTGGTGTACAGGTACTCCGCCGTCACGAAGCCCAGCACCGCGTCGCCCAGGAACTCCAGGCGCTCGTTGCTGCTGATGCCCGCGCCCCGATGCTCGTTGGCGTAGGAGCTGTGGTACAGCGCGTTTTCCAGCAGCTCCGGGCGGTGAAAGACGTAGCCCAGCTTTGTCTCCAAGGTATGCATATATGCTCCCCCTTCCTAAAAAGACGACCCCGCGCAGGCGGGGCCGTGTCTCGTTTCCTCTATGTCAGATCAACCGAGCTTACCGTTGAGGTAGCGGACGCAGTCGCCAACGGTCTTCAGCGCCGTCAGATCCTCCTCATCGATCTCGCCGATGTCGAACTCCTCCTCCATGGCCATGACCAATTCGACCAGATCCACGGAATCAGCACCCAGATCGTCCACGAAAGAACTCTCCATGCTGATCTCATCGGTGTCGATGGCAAACTGCTCGGCGATGAGGTCCTGCATCGTCTTGAAGATCTCCTCCATTGTCACAGGGTATTCCTCCTTCTTTTTTTCTTCGAATAGAATACGGCAATCCCACCGTAGTGTCAATACCTTTTTGTCTTTTTTATTCGGTCACCATCTGCATCTTGCCTATGTTGGCGGTGATGGCCTCCACAATGCCGCTGTCCGCCACCTGCATGGCCTGCCCGACGGCGTTCTCGATGGCCTCGGCGTTGGAGGCGCCGTGGGCCTTGATGACCGGCTTGGAAATGCCGATAAAGGCGGTACCGCCCACCTTGTTGGGGTCCAGCCGCGCCTTGAAGTCGTTGAGGCCGGGCATCACCAGCAGTGCCGCCAGCTTCGTCAGCAGGTTCTTCTTGAACATCCCCTTCAGCGCGGAGCCGGCAAAGGAGCCCACGCCCTCGATGCTCTTGAGCATGATGTTGCCGGAGAAGCCGTCGGCCACGATGACGTCGCAGCCGCCCTTGATGGCCTCCTTGGCCTCGATGTTGCCGATGAAGTACAGGTCGCCCCGCGCATCGGCCTGCCGCAGCAGTGCCAGCGTCTGCTTCTGGAGGTCGGTGCCCTTGCTGTCCTCCGTGCCGATGTTCAGAAGGCCCACCCGGGGCTTTGCCACGCCCAGCACACGCTGGGCGTAGAAATTGCCCAGATAGGCGAACTGCACCAGATACTCCGGCGTACACTCGGCGTTGGCGCCGCAGTCGATGAGCACGGCGCTGCCGGTGGTGGTGGGGATCACCGGTGCCATGGCGGCCCGGCGGATGCCGTGGATACGCTTGGTGATGAGGGTCGCGCCGGTAAGCAGCGCACCGGTGGAGCCGGCGGACACCATGGCGTCGCCGCCGCCGTTTTTCAGCAGCGTCAGCCCCACGCCCATGGAGGTATCCTTCTTCCGGCGGAATACGGTGGCGGGGTCGTCGCACATCTCCACCGTTTCCGCGGTGGGGATGATGGCCGCGCCGTCCGGCAGCTCCGTCAGGCCGCAGGCGCGGACAGCATCCAGAATGGCGGCCTCGTCGCCGGTGAACACGATGTTCACGCCGAAGCGCTTCTGCGCCTGCAGCGCGCCCTTGACGATCTCCAGCGGGGCGTTGTCGCCGCCCATGGCATCTACAATGATCTTCATGTCCACAATACCTCCTTCTTGATGCCCTCCAGGATCTCCAGTGACCGCTGGCTCAGCTCCGCGTTTTTGTTGCGCTTGCCCTTGACGCGGTGATCCAGCGGCGGGATGATGCCGAAATTGATGTTCATGGGCTGGAAATCGCCCACCGAGCCGTTGCTGACGTACAGG
>OMCS01000554.1_pt1 | contig 19562 bp, 13 predicted proteins | sample 1674241 | NCBI WGS metagenome assembly OMCS01 (sample SAMEA103958153, study PRJEB25191) | human gut metagenome
TACACGACGCTCTTCCGATCTTGAGTGTATTCCAGTTGATTTTCGGCTTTCAAGGCTTCGGTCACGCCCTCGGCTTCCTGCATCTGCCGGACGGTCAATGCAAGCTGTTCCTCGACTTGCTTGTCCAGCTTGGCAAGATAGCCGCCCAACTCACCGGACAGGAGCAGTTGATTATACCGGATGGGATGCTGCTCCTTCAGATACATTTTATGTAAGCGGCCCCACCGCCCGGTGGGGTGCTGCTCTGTCGGGGCTGCTGCAGTCAAGTTCGGCAGATAGTGGTCATTGACAAGGGTGTAGTCCAGACCATTGTTGCTGTCGTGGAGCGTGTTCTTTAAGGTAGTCATGCTGCATTATCCTCCTTTGGTTTCGGCGTTGGGACTGCTTCTGGGTCTGGTTTTAGATTTCCTTTTTTCTTGTGATAGAATTCCAAGGTTTTCCTGTTGTGGTTAATCCTCCTGCACTCCTCGGAACAAAATTCCTGCTGGCTGTGTGTAGGCCAGTAGGAGTGACCGCATACGGCACAGGCACGTTGCCGGTAGTAATGACCTCCTCTCTCGGCTTCTCTAGCCGCTTCCTTTTGCTCCTGTCTTGCCTGATTCCAGCAGTCTCTTGAACAGAAAAGCTGTCGATTGCTCGTAGGTGTAAACATCTTCCCGCAGTGCGGACACGTTTTGGTTTTAATGATCTCGCCACCGTTTTCAGCGATTTTCTTTGCCTTTCGCTTTTCTCGGTAGGCTTTTTCACGTTTGCGCTGCTTTTCCATGTGCTGCCGTTCTTCCTGCTCCTTCTGCGCTTTCAGTTCGGCAAGTTCTTCCTCGGTATAAGCAATATCGACTTGGCCGACATAGTTGAAATAAATGTCAACCTTTTGTGTGCGGGCATTGCCTGCACCCTCGGCTTCATAAACAACGATTTTATCGACAAGCTCGTTAAACATTGAATCGGAGATTTCTGTTGGATTTTTGCACTTGCGAATCAGCGAAATGAAATGCCGAATATCAGTAAAACTTGATTTATCTTCGGCAATTTCGGATTTCATCGTTTCCATCTGCGATTCCAATTCTGCTTGCTCGCTATCATACTGTGCCATCAGCTGCTTGTACTGTCGTTCGGGCAACAGTCCAGACATAAGATTTTCGTACAGACTACGAATAAGGGCAGAAAGCTCATCATAGCGTTTTTGACAACGTTTCAATTCCGATTGGTTCTGCTTCGGCTTTTCTTCACGTTTCTCTTTCCAAAGTGATTGCAGTTCCAAAGCGAAGGTTTCTTCATCTTTTAGAACAAATCTCGAAAAGCGTTTGACCGATGCCAATATCAAGGCTTCAACATTATCGGCACTGATTGAATGGGCAGTACAGCCATTCACCCGACTTGCATATCCACCACAACGATAAGAATATTGAGTAGACCCATCCTTTTTACTGTAGTGTGTTTGCAAGGTCAATCTTCTGCCGCAGTCGGCACAATACAGATACCCGCTTAAACGGTTGGTGTGCGTTCCCCAAGCAGAAGCACGCTTCACTCGGCATCTGCGTTTCTGAACACTATCCCAAAGTTCTTGCGATATAATCGGTTCATGCGTGTTCTGGAAAACGTACTGTTCATCTTCATCTGTTTCTTTTCTCTTGTGAAGTTTGAAATTTGTGCTTACAGATTTTCGTAAAACAGTGTGTCCCAGATATTCCTGCCGACCTAAAATCGTTCTTACGGAGGAGGTGCCCCACAGGTACGGATTGGAGAACTTTGTCCCATTGTACTGCTCCGGGTGATATTTCTTTGCGTATGCAGCAGGAATCAGGACTTTTTCCTCTGTCAACAGTTCTGCGATTGTCCGTGGGCTTTTTCCTTCGTTCGCAAGAAGAAAAATGCGCTTTACGACTTCGGATGCCACCGGATCAACAACAAGTGTCTGCTTGTCGTTCGGCAAACGGTTATATCCATACGGAATAGAGCCGCTGCAACGTTTTCCATCTTTCATCCGGGCATCGAACACAGCCTTGATTTTATTACTCGTGTCTTTGGCATACCATTCGTTCATAATATTCAAAAACGGAGCAAAATCATTGTCTGAAGCATTGTTGCTGTCGATGCTGTTGTTGATTGCAAGGAATCGGACATTTTTCTGTGGGAACAGAACTTCCGTATAAAAACCGACTTGCAGATAATTTCGTCCTAAGCGGCTCATATCCTTCACAATAAGCGTTTCGACATTTCCTGCTTCTACCTCTTTTATTAGAGATTGAAAGCCGGGACGATTGAAATTCACACCTGAAAAGCCATCATCTGTAAAATGGCGGATGTTCTTGAAGCCGTTCTTTTGGGCGTAATCTTCCAGATATTTCTTTTGGTTGGTGATGGAATTCGATTCACCAGCAAGATCATCATCTCTTGACAAACGCTCATAGAGTTCGGTAATTCTTGGTGTTTTCGGCATTTGTTCTACCTCCTTTCCTATGGAATCTTTCAATTTAGGACAATCAAGTTTATCGTCCTATTAAAGTATAGCCCTCCGGTGTAAGTTCCACTGCCGTAATGGTTTCTCCGAAAGTGGAAGCCCAGGCATCAAAGTGCTGCAACCCATTTTTCACAAGCGTGCTGTACTGCAAATATCGCTGTATCGTATAGAGTTCCACCATACTGTTTGAGATAGGTGTACCCGTTGCAAACACTGTTCCTCGTCCTCCGGTAATCTCGTCAAGGTAACGACACTTCATAAAGAGGTCGGAAGATTTCTGTGCTTCCGTCTGTGCGATACCGCCCACATTACGCATTTTTGTATAAAGATAAAGGTTCTTGTAATAATGGCTTTCATCAACAAAAAGCCTGTCTACACCAAGTTCCTCAAAGGTTACAACATCATCTTTTTTCGTCTGGTCATTGAGTTTATCAAGTTTCTGCCTGATAGATTTCTTTGACTTTTCAAGCTGCTTTATGGAGAAGTTTTCCCCTCGGTTTCGCTTGAGTTCCGCAATTCCTTCGGTTATTTCCTCAAGCTGCTGTTCTAAGATTGCCCTCTGTCTTTCAATGGACATCGGGATTTTTTCAAACTGTGAATGTCCGATGATAACTGCGTCATAATCTCCAGTTGCAATCCTGCCGCAGAACTTTTTACGGTTCTTGGTTTCAAAATCTTTCTTTGTTGCGACAAGAATATTCGCCGCCGGATAGAGCTGCAAATACTCAGCCGCCCATTGTTCGGTCAAGTGATTTGGTACAACAAACAGTGACTTGTTACAAAGCCCAAGCCTTTTCGACTCCTGTGCTGCCGCTACCATTTCAAAAGTTTTTCCTGCTCCGACTGCGTGTGCAAGAAGTGTATTTCCTCCGTAAAGGATATGGGCAACCGCATTTTTCTGATGTTCCCTGAGTTCAATTTCAGGGTTCATACCATTGAAGATGATATGGCTTCCATCATACTCACGAGGTCTGACGCTATTGAATTTCTCATTGTAGGATTTGCAAAGCCTTTCCCTTCGTTCAGGGTCAGACCATATCCAGTCCTGAAATTCCTGCTTAATCATTTCCTGCTTCGACTGAGCAATCGCTGTTTCCTTTTTATTCAGGACAGCCTTTTTCTTTCCCTCATCATCTTCGATATAATCAAAGATACGCACATCTTTTAAGTTCAGCGTTTCCTCGATAATCTTATAGGCATTGATGCGGGAAGTTCCGTAAGTGTTATATGCCCTTACATTTCCTTTGTCGTAAGATTTGCCCTCAATATTCCACTCACTCGTAAATGGAGAGAAGTGAACTTTGATATTCCACTGTGCATAGCGTGGTGTTTCAAGCAAATGAAAGATAAACTCCTGCACATCGTCCGGTGGCAGCCAAGTTGCACCAAGTCGCACGGAAATTTCACTTGCAGTCAGGTCTTTCGGCTGCACCTTTTGAAGTGCTTCTACATTGACCTTATAATCTTCCGGATAGAGTTCTGCCGAGTTCTTTGCAATCCTCAGCTTTTCCCTGACATTACCCGAAAGGTATTCATCAGCCATCAGATACTTCGGTTCGTAAGAATTTCCATACTCATAAAGCGGGTTTAGGAAGATAACACCCTTTAAGTCCTCAAAGATTTCATTCTCCGATTTACCGGAAAGCTCCATCATATAGTCCATATCAATCGTGGCTTTTTCTCCAAGAGATACCGCCAACGCTTCGCTTGCCGTATCAACAGAAGTAACCGGAGTATGCGGCTTAATTGTCCTCTTAGAAAACATATCAGCCTTACGTTCCAGTTCTCCGTCCTCTCCGATTATCTCCAATGCGGAAAGCAAAGAGAATGAACTGTCCTGCGAAAAAGCAGAGGTATTTGCACGGCTGTTAATGAGTCCGTACTTACCTGAAAAGGTATCATAAAGTCTGTTTAATCGCTCCTGCTCCGCTTTGATTTCGCTGTCAGGGTAATCTTCTGTCTGCAATTCAATCAGCGTTCTGACGGAATTTCTAATAGCAATCATACCCTTAATTCGGTTCTCTGCGGTTGCCGACACTTCCACCGGAGTCATACGGGAATTTTCACGATAGTAGATTTTATCGTCTACCACCGTATAGGAAAAGTTTCTCACTGTCGGGTCTGCCGGAATAGAATTATCTTCCTCCTCCAGTTCTTCCTCGACTTCATATTCTGTGATTTCTCCGTGAATATTTGCTACTGCATCATCAAGCTGTGCTGCAAGGTCTGCATTTTCATACGGTACACAAGTTGCTTCCATACCGAAACGCCCCGATACCATTTTCATTTCTCCAAGTATCATTTCGGGGTGCTGCACAAAATAAGAGTTCATCTTAATTCCGTTCTCATCGGTATCAAGATAAACCCAATCCGGCTCAATATCTATCAGTCTGTCACGCTTTTGTAGGATAAGAATATCCGAAACGACTTCCGTTCCTGCATTACCCTTAAAGGTATTATTCGGCAATCGAATTGCTCCAAGAAGCTCTGCTCTCTGTGCAATATACTTTCGTACTGCTAAAGTTTCCTTATCCATTGTGCCTTTGCTCGTTACAAGAGCCATCACACCGCCGGGTCTTAACTTATCAAGGGACTTTGCAAAAAAGTAATCGTGTATCAGGAACTTATGCTTGTCATACCTTTTATCCGATACCTTAAAATCTCCAAAAGGCACATTACCAACCACTCCATCAAAGAAGCTGTCCGGCAGATTGGTTTCTTCAAATCCTTGTGCCGCAATGGTTGTTTTCTGGTAAAGCTGCTGTGCAATCCCTGCGGAAATCGTATCAAGTTCCACACCGTAAATCTTACTGTCCTGCATTGCGTCCGGCAGCATACCGATGAAATTACCGATACCGCAGGACGGCTCTAACAAGTTGCCTTCCTTAAAGCCCATCTGCTCCATTGCCTTATAAATGGCTGTGATAACTTCAGGCGGCGTGTAGAACGCAGTCAATGTGCTTTCTCTTGCCGAAGCATATTCCTCCGGTGTTAATACCGAAGAAAGTTCCAGATATTCCGTTGCCCACGCTGAATTATTTTCATCAAAGGCTTCTGAAAGTCCACCCCAACCGACATACTTTGATAAGATAATCTGTTCTTCAGGAGTGGCAAATCTGTTTTCTTCCTGACATTTTTTAAGAAGCTGTATCGCCATAATATTTCTGCGGAAGCGTTCCTTTTTACCAACCGTTTCAACCTCATTTTCTCTAAGATTAAAGGTGTGGCGTTCTGCCATAGGCACATCAGGGTGCAAGTCAAAGCCTTTGACTTTTTTCTTCTGCTCCCAAGCGGGAACTAACGGCTCAGGCTCTTTTTCATTTCTTTCTTCGGCAGGTTCTTCCTTTACAATCAAATGCTCATTCATCGGATTCTCTCGCACTTTTCTGTCAAACTCTGTGCGTGAAAATTCCTTATTGAACAGTGGCATATCATAGTCATAGAGCATTACTCTCTCATCATCAACAGATAAGATTTCGTACTCAGAAGCACCGATATACACCTTATCGCCAAGATGATATTCATACTGCACATCTTGTAGCTGTTCTGCTTCTTCAGGTTCTTTTTCGGTTGGTTCGACCTCTTGCTCTGGTGGTGCATTAGAAAGTATCTCACGATTTCTTTTCGTTTCCTCGATTTTGGCTCTGTGTTCCTCTTGACTTTCAAGCCACTGAGGATAGCGTTCTTTTTCCTTTGGATTTAAGTATCTGTCCATTCGGATAAGTTCCCCGATACGCTTCTCCACCTGCGACCACGAAAGTGTAATATGTGGATTTTCTTTACCGATACCTTTCGTAATCGTAATACCTTTTCCGTCGTGGCTCTCATCAATGCCTGCCCCGATTATGACGGGATAAGAACCGCCCCAACCGTATTCATTTTTCAAGAAGTCGGCATTTTCTTTTGCAGAAAGGCTTTTTTCAAACTGTTCATAGATACGCATTTTTCCCTCAGAAAATCCGCTTCCATTCGCAAGAACAGCGTCGATAATCTCCTGAGAAAAAGTAAAGGCAGAGGTTTTCTTTTCCTCTGCCCGACCGTCTAATATGAATGTCATCTGACCGTCCATTGACGGTAATGGTTTTATGCTGTCACTTAATTCTCCCAGTAATCGCATAGCTTCAAAGTGTCGGGCAATAACAGCCCAATCATAAAAACTCTGTGCGGTTCTGCTGTCGTATTTGCCCTCCCACAAATGCAGAACGTTTTCAAAGGTCTTGTACCCTACTGTCCTGCCGTCCTCTAAAGTAAGTTCGGTATAATCATTATTGAAAATACTCTTTATATACTCTGTACGGTCTTTATTATCTGGGTTGCGTTCATAATAATCTTTGATTTCTTCCAGACTTGCCGACAAATGTGGTGTCGTTCTGAGAATTTCATTGATTACCTCATCACGTCCAAAGAACGGAAGGCTTTTATCCTCGTGCGTTCTGTCGTAATACTCTAAGCGAATATCACTTCCGCTTTCACGATTTCCTGTGCCGAGTTGCGAAGGTAGTTCATCAGACGAACCCATTTCATCATATCCTCCGCTTTCATCTGTTCGGTCACTCCCTCTTTCTGTGCCATCTGGTTCAGGATTGTTTCCTCCATCTTGCTGGCTCTCTGTTCCACTTCCGCCAAGTGCTGTGTCAGTTCGCCCCTCGTCAGGAGATTGTAGTAAAGGACTCTGTGATGTTCCTTCAGAAACTCTCTCCTCATCTGAGCGTATCTGCCCAACGTCACTTCCGGCTGCTGTGGAAGTTTCAGATTCGGAAGGCTGTAATCGCCCACCATCGTGTAGGTCAGTTCGTTCATTGTCCAAACTCCTTTCGTCGTTATTTTCAACCTTATTGTATTCATTTCTGTCCTGACCGACAATTATGCGATTTTGACGGTTGAGTGCAGTAATTGTTTTAGATATTTCCGTCAATCCCATTTCTGCAATATCACTGGTAGCAAATCCAAGTGCATTGAGTGTTTCCTGCGTATTGAAGTTGGTAACATCTCTGAAATCGTCAAGTTCAAAATAACCGTCCGTATCAACGCCGAGCCTTGACATCATCATATATGCCACACTATTTGTCACGACATTTTTATAAATGAAAGCCACAATATCCTCTTCCACTTCCTCAAAGGAACTGCCCTCGGTTGCATAGTAAAGGTCTTGCAGATAATCAGGGATATTATCCTCTGCCGCATTTCTTGCTGCTCCCATAATTGCTTCGGCAAGACTGCTCTTATTCTCAATCTCTCCGAAAGTGCTTTCCAATGTTTCAATCACATCAGCTTCGTATTCCTGACGCATATCCCAAATCGGGACTGTTCTTGAATATCTGCTTTCGTGAGTATCTGAAATATCAAAGTAATGTGTCAGTCTTTGCCGTGAACGGTTCTCATCAGCAAAAACAGCAATACCTCTTGCACCTCGGTTGACCCATCTGCCAAAAATTTTGTTCCACTGCTCTATCTCAAGAACCGCTGTTGCATCGGGTCGCTGTGCATATACAAGAAGCTGTTCGTCATAGCGTAACTTATAATTTCGGCAAGCCGAAGCTAAGAATGCCTGCCAGTTCTGAGGATTTGACACAACCGTTTTGCAGGTGCGGTTGTAAAGCTCAGAAATAAGGTCATATTTTCGTGCCATTACTCTTGCACCTCCTTATCGCTGTTTTTCTCTGTTTTTGGTCTTGTTTTTTGACGGTTCGGATTGATTGATAGGTTCAACTTTGCTTCCATTAAGCTCCATTTTTTCAGCAAACTCGCATATATGATAGCAGCAATTTCCGACATACAAATGGTAGTCATCAATATACTTGCACACTCTGTCTGCTGTGTGTCCATCACGAAAAGTAATCCTGATTTTTCCACCATCTGGAATATAGAATTTCAAATTGTAATGACTGTCTATAAATCGAATTTGCTTTTCCTTCGGCTCTGCTCTATTCTCCTGTTGCTTCATTTTCCTTACCTCTCATTTTTGTTGCTTCATCAGAACCGCCGCCCAAATACGAAAAGAGTTTACTGGACTTTGTATTCTTCTGAAGCTCCATAATCACACCCATATCAGGAATCGTGATATTCGGGATTTTCAGGATTGCTTCCATATCAAGCTGCTGCAACTTTTTCTCCGTATCACAACCGGAGTCAAAGAGTTTATTCAGCACCTTGACCTTATTCTGAAAAGTTGCTTTGTCTTTCACGAAAATACCTCCTTAGCTAATGTTGATTACAATAGAAATACTGCCGCTCTGTTCTTCTTTCTGCGGATTACGTGAATACTCAGGAAAAAGGGACTGTACTCTCTGCCTTGCCCTGCGTATGGTTTCAAAACAAGGAAGTCCGTATGCTCGGTAATTAAATACAATATCCTCAAGCGGAAGATTTCCGGCAGGTATATATCCGTACCGATTGTAATAATGCAGAATAAGAAGCATATCATCATACCTCGACATCGGGCATTCCTTTAAGATTTCAAGCACTCGGCTCTCCACCGTTTTCTGTTGTTTCATAATGTTCCTCCAAAAAATTAAAGGGACAGAGTTTTTACGCTCTGCCCCGACTGGTTAATGTTCGCTTGTTACTTACTTCTTACGGTTTTTAACCTGAAGAAAGATAAAGCCGCCGACAATAACGGCGACTAATGCGATAGCGATAATTGTCTTTGCTTCCATTACTCGTTACTCTCCTTTTTCTTCTTTTTGTGTGCAACAACAGAAGTTACAGCGATACCGACAGCAGAAAGTCCGGCAAGGACATACCAAAGTTTCATATTGGTATCATCTCCTGTTTTCGGAGTATCCCTCAACTCATTGTGCATTTTTACAACGGCTGTTTCATCAAGTTTGATAGTAACATTCTGGTCGGCAGGTGTGATATATGCGGCAGAGGCATTGTTTGCCACTTCGGATACGGTATATTCGCCAATACGAAGTCCCTCAATCACGATTTCGCCATTCTTATCTGTTTCAAATGTCATATCATACCCGTTTGCTCCGGTTACTCTGAACGCAAAACCTTTGACCTTACCGTCTGAAGATGTCTTAACGATTTTCAGTGTTCCACGCATAGCTTCATTGATAAATCCAACTCCAGCCTTATTCTCAACGGAATAAGTTGTTTCGTCTTTCTCAATGAAAACAGAGTATTCTCCCTTATCAAGCAGGAAGCCCTCCGGTGCTTTTGTTTCACGGACAATATATTTTCCGTAAAGCAGCTCTTTCATCTCATAAATTCCGGTTTCGGTTTCTTCAAGATTTCCGATAAGTTCATCGCCATCATCAATCTTTCCGTTCTCATTGGTGTCCTTATATACCTCAAAGGTTGCACCCGTAAGTTTGTTATCTGGATATTCAGCGTCCACCTTCGTGAGTCTGATATTGCCGTGAACATACTCATTGACAATCTCAATTTCAACTACCTGCTCGGCTTTGCTGATATTGACCTCATACGCTTTTTCATCAAGAACAAATCCCTTTGGCTGCTCGATTTCTCTTACAATCCATTTGCCATAAGGAACTTTTGCAAAAGAAAAACTACCGTCTTTTGCAGAGGTAGTCGTCATAAGTGCAGTATCCTTTGTAAATTCTGTTTCTTCGGCTTTGAAGATACCGATAACAGCACTCTCAAGTGCTTCTCCGTTTTCGTCAATCTTCTTACCTGATACAGAACCATAGATAAGTTCGTTCTTGATTTCTTTTCCGTCATTCACTTTGATTTCAACTGTTGTGGTATCCTGACCTGCGTATTCAAATACAACCGGATACTTCGTATCAGAGAGAACATAATGCTCATCGGTTGCAATCTCTTTGACATAGTATTTGCCAAACGGAAGGTCTGACTTCATAACAGCAGTTCCATTTTCATTTACGCTGACAATCTCAATCAGTCCATCAGCCGGAATAACTGTACCGCTTGCAGATACAATATCTTCTGCGGCATAAAGACCAAAGCTGATGTTTTTGATTTCTCCGTTGTCGCCAATACCAAATGTCTTATCCTTTTCAATGGCTTTTGCAAGGCTTACCTGCACTTTCTGTCTTTCGTTATAGAACGATGTGGAAGTTTCGGTAACAGAGATATTCTGACCTGCGTAAGTAAGCTCAACCGTATGTGTTTCGCCACTCACTACCATTCCGTAAGGTGCAGTAATTTCCTTGACCTCGTATTTTCCGAGATAAAGTTCTTTGCTCTTCACAAATCCATCGGAGCTTGTTGTGATAGTATCTACCACTTCGCCCTTTGAATAGCGGAGTGTACCGTCCGGTGTACTAATATCTTCCGCAGCACGTACTTCATAAACTGCACCCTCAAGTCCTGCCACTTCATAAACAGGCTGATAAATAACATCACTGTCCTCAGAACCACTTACATTGACACCACTAAATACTTCTCCGGTCTTTTCAACCGTGATAGTACCTTTCTGTGCCATATTCGGCTTATTGACTTTCACAACAGTTACGCCGCCTTCCTCTGTGGAATTTTCTTCGGTAATATCAAAATATACCGGAGTATCATCAAGTACATATCCGTATGGAGCTTGTACCTCTACGATAGAATATCCCTTGCCGTAATCTAATTTCTCAGGTGTTACAAGAGAACCATTTGCATCGGTATAGAACACATCAATCGTGGTCGGTGTCGGATAAGTAAAGGTCATTTTGACCTGATTGCCCTGTGGGTCGTAAATCTTAAATCCTGCTCCTGCATACGGAATACTCTTTCCGCTTTCTGCGTCCACCTTGACTACATTGACAAAGCTCTCAAAGTTACGGTTATTGATAAGATAACGGTAGGTCTGTGCGTTCTGTGAAATAAACACATCAAAATCGTCCATCATCTCTCTGCCTTCCCAACCGGAAGTCTGGTGTACGGTATAAATACCATACGGCATATCTTTTGTCTGACCGAAGCCATTTTCATCGCAAACAATGGTATCTCTCTCATCTTTATTTGCTGCGTCATAGCTTCCGGCAGATTTCAAATAAATCTCAAAGGAAGCACCCTTTTCAGGTGTTTCAATCTTTGTTTCTCCGTCATCGGTATGTTTGATGATAGCCACATTGCCTTTGATTACCTGCTCGGTTACATCATTGGAAGTAAGGTTGTGTTCCACCTCATAAAGTTTCGGGTCTGCACCTACTTCATGGATAGTCTTATCAAGCAAATATCCCTCTGACGGTGTGATTTCTCGGATTGTCCAGTCGGTATCACAAACATATTCTTTGGTAGTGAACTGACCGTTTTCATCAGTAACATACTTATCTACAAGCGTTTCGCCCTTATAGATACCGTAAACTGCTCCCGAAAGTTTGGCATTGCCCTGTGCTTCGCCTTTCTCAGCGTCGCTCTTTGTTACTGTTACAGTAAATTTTTTCAAAATGTTATTGAAGTTTCTTGTAGTTACTTCTTTCCACTTCACCGGTGCAGTCTGATTTTTTGGCACAACATAACGGATAGCTGTGTCTACTTCTTCAAGGGTATACGGTTCAGAACCACTGATAAGCACATCTTTGAAAGTTGCCACACCGTTTTTGTCTGTAACTGCATACTGGTCAACAGCATCACCGGAAAGAGAAGTACCGTAAAGATGGAACTTCACACCTTCAACAAGGTTATCTTCTGAGGACTTCACTACCTGAAGGTCGCCACGCTTCAATTTGTTATTGAAATTGACCTTTGCAACCTGTCCTGCTACAACAGTAACTCTATGCGTTTCCTGCGGCTCGTACTTATCGTATGCCTGCTCGGTTACGGTATAGATACCCGGCATAAGATTATCAATCTGGAACTTACCGCCATTGGCTGTTGTAACCGTCTGATTGATACCGTTTCCGGTAATTGTGAAGTTAATACCGTCAACTTTACCGTCCTCACTGGTCTTTACAATCTGACAAGAACCATAGCTGACTTTCATCTTCACAAAACCGTTGATACTGTCGCTTACTTCCTGAGCATAGCTGACAACATCCTGCACACTGGAGTTCTGCCCGTGTTTGCCCTCTGACCATACAACCACACCTCTGCGGACTGCATTTTTCTTCGTTGCGGTAATCGTAAATTCCTTACTCGGTGCAGTATCCATAGAAACAGTAAGTTTGTTACCATTCACTGAAAAACTTACTCCACTGATACTTGCCTTGAAATTATATTTGGACAGCACATTATTGGAGTCTGTCAGAGTAGTTGTGTACTTGCTTCCGTTCCACTCAAGTTCTATTGTCTTTGCCGAACCGGATGATTTATTACAAAAACTCGGTATGGTCGCATGGTTCTGTACACTCTGCACCATACTGTTGTAATAACTGAAAATCTTATTGCGGAGCGGATGCTTTGCATTGATGACATCTTTCACATTGCTGCAACCACTGGCTGCTACATGATTGAAGTTCACATCACGCTCTCCGATAACAGTTTCCCAGATAAGAAGCTGTGTGGCATAAGCCTGTGCAATGCTGTTTGCTGCCGCTTCATTCTGTGACCTCCAAGATGTCGAGATTGTCCCACGATAGCCATACTGTAAAATACGACCAACGAAAAGACGGATTTCATCTCCGGAAATAACCCCATTGGATGCAAGGTTATTAAAATAATTTTCGTCATACTTATTCATTGTCTGACCGACCTTGAGCGAAATTCCCGGCTCAATACAATAAGCAACATTGCCTGAGTATGAGCCAATAGCCTTAAGATTGGTAAAATTGGAACGTCCGGTATGCCAACCATTTTTCAAGGTCAAATTGCTGTGTCCCCATACCCCATCGTAATTAGCATCGCCATCACGAGGGAAATCGACCATATAAACATCGGCTTTTTCTCCCGAAGCAGCATATGCTGTTGTCGAGCCAATGCCTGCAAAAGTGGTCACACACATAAGGGTCGCCAAGAAAAGCGACGTGACTCTTTTGAATTTTGACTTTATCATTGCGTTTCCTCCTGTAAAAATTGAAAACACACCGTATCGCTACGATGTGCCTTTGTGGATTTTCTCTTACGACAGAATTTACCTGCCGAAAAACAAATGCGGATTTTTCGTTAATTTTTCATTTTACCATACACCTCCAGTCCGTTCATACTGTGCGATTGCCCCTTAGAGATAGACATATACTTTGAGATAGTTATATTCAAGTGAGATAATATATATCATTTTCGGTAGGTAGAAGTATAACTAAGGGGTTAGAGTGTGAGAAAGGGGAACTGTAAAACAGGCTATCTGCTGTCACGCTCTGCACGGTTACGCAAAAACTTGTTGTAATGCTCCAATGCCTTGCAGACAAAATCCTCCGTCTGACTGACGGGAATGTTTTTCGGGATAAGCTGTCTTACTCTGTCGCCCCTCAACACGATTTTTTCCTTTTGGTTCGGCTTTTCCTCAGACATAACAGCGTGGATTGCTTCTGTTGTAAGGTTGCCCTCGTTGAATAACTTTCGCATACGGATTGTCTGGTCGTGTGACGGGGTTGCGTCATTCAGGTCGATTTCATCAACCACATCACGCTGGCAATCTTCATCAAGATAGGAAAGCTCTACGGCAGGACGCATTTTAATACGCCCCTCATCAACAAATTCAAGCAGTTCGGAAACAAGATTTGTTAAACGAATATAACGACGAACTTGCGTTTGACTGTCGCCCGATTGTTCTCCGATTATTTGAGCAGTTTCTTTGCCATCCGACTTCCGACCCAGTGGGTTGGAAGTTAAATCTGTTCTTTGTCCCTGCCTTTTCATTGCTTCCAAACGCATTTTATAGGCAAAGGCTTTTTCACTCGGCAATATCTCTGACCTCTGGAAATTACTTTCAACCATTAAAATGGTCGCTTCATCTCTGTTCAGGTCTACAATCTCACTTCTCAGTGTTTCAAATCCTGCCAGTTCACAAGCTCGCTTTCGTCTGTGTCCTGAAACAAGTTCGTATCTGCCGTCCTCTTTCTGCCTTACCGTTGCCGGAGTAATCACTCCTCTTTCCTTGACACTCTCCACAAGCTGCATCATATCTTCATCGTCCCTGACCTTAAACGGATGGTTTGGGAAATCATCAATCAGCTCTAACGGAATATCTCGGATTTTTGAAAGCTGTTCTTCATCTCTCTGTGCCTGAGTGGTAAATAAATCATCGAGCTTCGTGAGAGTGAAGTCGCTCTTTCTTCCTGCCATCGGCTAACACCTCCTTTGTAAATTCAGCGTATGCCTTTGACACCGTACTGTTTGGCTCATAAGCAAAAATGCTCTTTCCTTTGGAAGAAGTTTCTGCGGCTTTTACAGCAATCGGAATAGATGTGCGATACAGCTTAATCTGATTTCCGAAATTCTCCCGCAAAGCTTCCACCGTACTTTTGGCGAGGTTTGTGCGGTTATCCACCAAAGTGAGAAGCATACCGTCTATCTTAATATCCTGATTGATATACTTCTTGACTTTTGAAATGGTCTGCACAAGCTGGGTCATACCCTTAGCCGGCAAATACTGTGCCTGCACCGGAATAATCACGCTGTCTGCCGCAGATAGAGCATTGAGTGTTACCATACTCAGTGAGGGCATACAGTCAATCAGAACAAAATTATATCTGTCTTTGACCTGACTTAAATAATTCCTCAAAGTGGTTTCTCTGCTCATAGCGTTCATTAGGTTATATTCCATCGCCGAAAGTTCAAGGTTCGCCGGTAAAAGGTCAACACCTTCCTCGTGGTGCAGGATACCGTCTGTCGGGTCATTCATCGTTTCACTAATTACATCTGTAAGTTTCGTTGCAAGCGTGATACCCAAGTTATCCGTATCTCTCCAACCGAGACAGGTGGTTAAATCTCCCTGTGGGTCTGCGTCAATGAGCAAGACTTTCTTACCCTGCATTGCAAGACCAACACCAAGATTAACCGTTGTTGTTGTCTTTCCGACTCCGCCTTTTTGATTGCATATGGCAATCGTTTTGCAGTTTGACACCTCTTGCGTCCTCCTTTCGATTTATTCATAGCCAATAAAAACGGCTATGTACTTGACCGTTTCATTTCCTAAACGGTCGTGGCAATATTTATTCTCAATATCCCTTGCCAAGCATATCGCTTTCGGGAAGTCGTTAAGGAACAGACTGCTTATCTGTATCATAGGAATCTAACCTCTGCCGGGTACTCCGCCAGCTCCGTAGAGAAGTATCATTATCTTTCTGACCGTCATCGCCATATCGGTTGCAATCCGATACTCATAGCAGGAGTTCTCGCTGTTCTGAAATTTTCAGAAGTTTCGGCGTACCTACTAAAGTGGCTATCATCAGAATTAAAGTCTTAACGACCTGTGTATTCAGTTGTCAAAGAACAAGTGAAAAGGCTTCCGTTTTCATCATCAGGAATTAACCCCTTCACTCATTGCACAAAAGGCTTCATTTTGGACACCCAAAATCGCTGCTTTTCCGAAAAAATTTCAAAAAATTTTTGACAACAAAAAAAGCCGCCTGTTTCGGTAAAAAAAACAGACGGCATAAATGCTTGAAATTATTTGATTTTCAGTTTCTTTTTCTTTGCGGACAGCACTTTCAGAAGAACTTCATCTACTGCGTCGGTGTATCTTCCTTGTACTATGAGGTTGTTTTTCAGATTGATAAGCGACTGTATCACTCTGCTTTGCTCATCATCGGTTAGATAAATGTGATATTTCTTTTCTCTCATCGGCTGTTCCTCCAGTTCTTAAATATTTTCCTGATTATCTTAACATCTTCTTCTGCATCGGAAGATATAAATATATGTACGCTCTGAAATGCCGCTTTGATACGCTGGGCATATTCGGGTTCCGCTTCGTTTGGCTTCATCGGCAACTTAATGAGTTTGATTCCACGTTGTTTACAGAGATGTTCCTTTAGTATATCTATCTTCTCCGAGTCCGTATTCACTTGAATGGCAACCTGCTCCAGTGGGATATATACATCAAGTGGAATGCCGAATAACCTATCAGAGCCAAGTTCAACTTTCAATCCTTTCAAATTGGCATAATAACTGATTACAAGAGCTGGGAACAACGACAGATACTTCTGCTCACATATTCTGCACCCTTTTCCGAGAACAGTACGCTCGTTTATCTTCATACTCCAAGAATGACCGTATCTGCATTGCCACCATGCTCTCTTTGCCGAATTTCTTGAAACTTCTGTGGGCTTCAACTTATTTAATTCATAATCCCATTCTTCTAAAACCTGCTTATCTGTCGTTGCAAGGTCATTGTATCCGGCAAGCACTGCCCTTTCTGCACACACGGGGCATACCGTTCCTTTCACACGGGCATTGATAACTGATTTCCACTCGCTACCGCATTTTCTGCAATGCCACCATACATTTTTCCTCGACTTTGCATTGACTTCATCCGGTTGCAGAGGATAGTTTTTCTCTGACCATTCTTTGGCTATCTGTGGGTGTGTACTTTTTAGGTCATTCTTTCCTTTTATAAATATATATCCACTGCAACAAGGACATTTACTGCCGCTTGAGCGTGTAGAGATAAGCGTATTCCATTCATAATCGCAAGTTCTGCACTTCCACCAAGCCTTGCTGTTTGCAAACGCCATAACTTCGGTAGACTTCTTTTCATTCTTATCAGACCATTCGTCTGCAACTTCCGGGAACAGGGTTGCAAGGTCATTAAATCCTGCAAGCACTTTGTTATGGGAGCAGTACGGGCAACCTGTTCTATTGATGGTTCTGCTCTTTACAGTGGCTATCCATTCGTGTCCTAATTTACATTTCCATATCACTTTCTTGTGTGAGCCGATAGATACCTCTGTCGGTTTGATTTTATTTTTCTCAGACCATTCAGAAGCCAATTCCGGCTTCAATGTACTTAAATCATTAATGCCCGTGACTACTCTTGCACCTGAACATATGGGGCATTTCTCGCCGTTGGAACGAGCCTTTACGCTTGTTTCCCATTCGTGACCGCAAGCACCTTTCCACCATACTTTCTTATTCGAGCCGAAAGTTATGCTGTCCGGTGTCAGCGGTAAATTCCTATCCGACCACTCGGCAACTAATTCGGGATGTACTGCCGATAAACTGTTACTCATATCAAAACCTCCACTTCCTCTGTGATTAGAGTATATGAGGTTTTGGCTTTTTCTTGTAGTTTGCGAATATCCGTATAAATAGAAAAAGCCCTTTGAGAAAAGATTTCTCCTCTCTCAAAGGGCTTGAATGCATTAGTTTATAGGTTTCTTTGAAAAATCACCATATCCACCAACCTGACGCCACATTCAAATATTGGGTGGTCATAATAATCTGTAAAAAAGTTCGGTATGATATAAGAACGAACAAAACCGCACTTTTCATAGAATGGAACTGTCAAAGGACTATCGCCGGTTCCGACCTGTAAAACGGAATATTTGTCGGCATACTCTTTAACAATAAAATCTATCAAGGCTTTGGCATAGCCTTTACCTTGATATTCTGGAACGGTCGCAATATTCTTTATTTCAAGAATACCGTTGCCCTCATCCGTAACAACACATTCAGCTTTCACACCGTTATCATTAAGCACATACATAGTGCCTCTTTCAAGATAGCGGTCTATCATATTTTCCTGTTCATCTGCCAATAGCAGTAATGAAAGGAATTGTTTTTTATTTTCTTTGATTTCCCGAATCTTCATAATTAGCCACTCTGTTAAATTTCATTTTAGACTTTTATCATACTTTTGAAAATGGGCAATCCCGATTGGGACTGCCCATATATTTTGAAAATTATGCGATTTTTAAGACTCTGCACCGTTTCAAGCACCATTTGGTGTAAATTTGGTGTATTTGTGTATTTTCAGAGCTTTTTCACAAATGAAGTACATCCCGTTTTGTAGGGTAAAACGGTACTTCTTAGTAGAGCTTTGCACCTGCCGGAATGTGGTCATCAACCATCAGAAGATGAAGCTTTTCTTCGCCTTCTTCTTCGTGGATAGCACTGAGAAGCATACCACAAGAGTCAATGCCCATCATAGCTCTCGGTGGAAGATTTGTGATAGCGATAAGCGTCTTTCCAACCAGTTCTTCAGGCTCATAGTTGGTTAACTGAGCGGAGCTGTTCTTGGTTCCGAAATCGCCGAGATCTACGGTGATTTTATAAGCAGGTTTTCTTGCCCTTTTATTCAACGATACAGCTGTAATAGTGCCAACTCTCATGTCGACTTCATCAAAATGTTCTAATGTAATCATAATGAATACCTCCTGTTTTAAAACAGTGAAGTGCATACTATTGTACTTCATGCTCTATAGATAATATATTTATACTACCAGATATTTGTCGGAAATGGAAGATAGAAACCGCTGTATCTATTGAAAAGAGCGAAACGTTTATTTATAATAGACGATGTCAGTTTTTTGTGCCGGACGCTTGTAAAAAAGTCGGTGACAGATCAGGAAGATTAAAAAACTGGCAGTACAGATCATGGAGGAAATTATGTCAGCATTATTTTTTGATATTGATGGAACAATTTTAAGTGAGATTACACATAAAATACCGGAAAGTGCACTGGAGGCATTACGTAAGGCACAGGAGAACGGTCACAAGACATTTATCAATACCGGGCGTACCATATGCAGTGTACCACCGATGATAAAGAGGATATCATTTGATGGATTCCTGTGTGGATGCGGAACGCATCTGATCTATGGAGAACAGGTTGTGTTTCATCATTCGATTCCCTATGAAAGAGGACGTGAAATTATTAAAAGCATGAAGGACTGTAAAGTAGAAGGATTTCTGGAAGGAACAGAGGATATCTATTATTCGAACCGGATCTCCAGACTGGAGCCGGTAGAAAGCAGCAGAAGGTATATGGCAGGACTTGGGCTTGGAAGAGAACAGGCAATGGAAGATACAGGCTATGATTTTGATAAGATACTGATCTATATAGATAAGATGGCAGATGGGGAACGATTCTTTAAAGAAACAGAAGATGTATTTAACCATATCGACCGTCTGGGAGGTGTCTATGAATGTGTACAGAAAGAGTATTCCAAGGCAACTGCAATTGAGTACATACAGAAAGAACTGCATCTGGCTGATGATGAAATCTATGCATTCGGAGACAGCAGCAATGACCTTGATATGATCAAAGCTGCCGGGCATGGAGACACTCAAGATCGGAAGAGCGTCGTGT
>OMCS01000561.1_pt1 | contig 19421 bp, 17 predicted proteins | sample 1674241 | NCBI WGS metagenome assembly OMCS01 (sample SAMEA103958153, study PRJEB25191) | human gut metagenome
CACCGAGATCTACACTCTTTCCCTACACGACGCTCTTCCGATCTTGAGTGTCGTTAGCCACCAGCATGGCCGTAGGCCTCTGCTCCGGCTCCATTTGAGTAATAACCTCGGCAGCCTCACGGCCGCTTTCCATCTTCAGGTCGCCATGGAATACATGGCGCTCGTCTATGGGCATCTGATAGTTTTCCATCGCCTGTACGTAGCCTACATAGCGGAGATTTGAAGCCGAGGATGTCTCCTGACCATGTATAAAGCCTATGCGCCTATGTCCCAGCGAAAGCAGGTGTACCATGCACATATAACTCGCCTGAAAATTATCGATGAATACTGCGTCACCATTGTAAGACTCCGCGCTGCGATTTACCAACACCACAGGCGTACTGCTGCTCAAGCAGTGTGCGTCAAAGCGCTGCTGCACGGTTATAAGCATCAGTCCCGCGAAGCAGAACATCTGGGACATCTTAATGAATTCCAGTTCCTTCTCAACATCATACTCGCTGTTAAACACCATTACCATATAGCCGTGCTCATTCAGCATCTTCTGCATGCGAAAGGCAAGTTCCGCATAAAAAGGATTCCGAAGGTCGCCAAGCACCAGCGCAATAATATTGAGATGCCCCTTGCTCAGGGACTGTGCAATGGTGTTAGGTTTGTACCCTATGGACTGGGTATAATTGAGTATCCTCGTGCGCACATCTTCACTTACGCCGTCCTTGCCGTTTATAGCGCGCGACACTGTAGCACGCGATACTCCCAATTCGTTTGCGATATCGCTTATCGTATACTTTTCGAATGTCATTTCTACCTTTTTCTGGTCAATTGTGACCACCTGTAAAAAAGTCAATGATTTTACTTATTAGTATATCATGAACGGGATCAGGAAAATAGTACAAATGACAAATCCCCCTCATTTTTTGTGCTAATGTTAACCGAACATATACCTTTCCCCCACATTCCATCTATTTAACGATATAAAGGCCGTTACGTATGGATTTCGTTGCGGAAAACACCTTTTTACCATACCTTTCTGCCAGAGCGTCCAGAACGGCTGCAACCTTATCTGGTGTAAAGCACTGTATATACTCTATCGGACCGGCTGCATTATAACCATACTTCATAGCCTTGTCGCAGTCCTCAAAGCCGCACACACCGTCTTCCACCAGTTTGCAGGCCTCGTTAGCCTGAATAAAATACCATACATGGGGATCGAACGATCCGGTACGCTTGCTATCGTCTATATTTGGGCGGCCCTTTTCAGGCCATATATAATATCCTTTTCCGGTTTTTTTGCCGAGATTGCCTTCCTGCTCCAGCTTTGCGGCGTATTCGCCTATCTCATAATCCGCAGACAGGTTATCATGGAAGTAACGCATACAGTTGTTCTGTATGTCTATGCCGCTGTAATCCGCAAGTTCCATAGGACCCATCTTCTGTCCTGCGGCCATCATAGTCGCATCAATATCGTCTGCAGTAAGACCGTCTACATCCATACAGAGACGAGTATATAGCACATCGGGATAAGCTATGCGGTTAGCTATGAAGCCTGGGGTATCTTTTCTGGCAAGTATGCATTCCTTTCCCACCCTGCGTACGTACTCGCAGGCGAATTTCGCTGTCTCCTGGGAAGTGTACTCGCTACATACCACCTCTACCAGCATCATGAGCACCGCGGGATTGAAGTAATGTGTACCTACTATCCTATCGGGTCGGTTGGTAGCCTTCGCAAATGCGGTTATGCTCATAGTGGAAGTATTAGATGCCACTATTGTGCGTTCGGGAGCGTACTTATCTATATTCCTGAAGGTATCCAGCTTTATCTCCATAACCTCTGGTACGGCCTCTATAACCAGGTCGGCATCCTTTACAGCTTCGCTGAGAGTAACTGAGGTGTGCAGCGTCTTGCTGCGTATCCTGTCCACCACGGCCTGCTCCACCTTGCCCTTTCTGCAAAGCTTATCCAGGCTTTCAAGTATACGCTGTTTGCCCCTCTGGACAAACTCATCTTTTATATCGCACAGCGTAACGTCGTATCCGCTCATGAGTGCTACCTGGGCAATGCCGTGGCCCATTGCGCCCGCCCCAATAACAGTTACGTTTTTCAGCTCATCTATTTTCATAAAACATGCCTTTCCAATACTAATCCAACGTGGGTGCTATCCTGTATACCGTCTCGTCCTTGCGTCCTGTAATGAGCCGCATGTATCCATGCAGCATTTTATCTGTCTCCTCTGAACCCGTATCTACCAGAAGTGGCTGACCTTCCAATGCCGTGAGCTTGCCGGGAGTACAGATAACCATTATGTTCTGCCTACCCGCCGCCCTTATCACCCCTGGTGAAAACTGCTGGTTCCCACGGCCGAATATAAAGCCCTGACCTCCTATGGGGGTGACGATTATCTTTATCTTGTCTCTCTTGGCAATCTCCTCCAGCTGACAGCTGCATACGTCCTTTTCCATGAGTCTTCCGTCCTTTACAACGTCTACCCCAAGCAGGGTGCCATCTATTCCAAGAGCATTCTTGACCGCCATTGTAGTACTGCCCGCGCCGATAAGATAAGTGTATTCTGTTTCTTTCTTCATACGGTCAAATATATTCCCGGCGATAGCACGGGGATCTCCGCCGTTACCGGTGCCACCACCTGCCTTGAGACTCTGGAAGAGCCTGCGGACATGCGGCACCCGCAGATATCCATACAGCTTCGCGCTGACGCGGCCGCCGGTATATGCTTCTTCGTCGAGATCCATAACCTCACGCATTTCATCTTCAACAGCGCCCTTATTTATAAACTCAGAAAGCACCTGTGCCGCAGCTGCCATATGCAGCGTAAATACAGCTGAATGCATCTTTACGCCGCTCGGTATGCCCATAGCAGGTATATCCGTGCCTATGGCCTCACACACGTCCCTCGCTGTGCCGTCGCCGCCTACAAACACCAGCAGATCCAGCTTTTGCTCCACCATGAGCTTAGCTATCCGCTTGGTATCCTCCGCGCTAGTGTTTCCACCCTCTATCTCACCTATGACCACAGGGCTGTATCCCGCCTGTTTAGCTTCCTCCTCCCCCATCTCTCCAGGTGCAGTATAAAGCCTGAACTCGGCCGTATCCCCTGACTTCAGTCTCACAAGCACGTCCTCCGCCCTGCCATACGCTATGGGTTTGATGCCAAGCTCTCTGGCGCGTATTACGCACTCTGCTCTATCGCTGCCTTTCATGCCCGCAGGTCCCCCCATTCCGGCCAGCGGATTTACGATAAGTCCTATATTTTTCATTGCAAAGCAGCTCTCCTTTTGCCTATGATGCAATACAGCGCCTGCAGTACGGCGGACTCCCGTACCACAGGCATTTGTTTGTTTTTATACCTTGGATCCGTTTTTCTTTACATAAGCGCGCCAAGTCATAGCCCTTGTACGTTCGTCGTTTGCGTAGTCCTCGTTTATCTGGCTAGTCTCGCCAAACTCCGGAGCATTCTTTATCAGAGAAGGATCAGCATATGCGTCGTGGATTATCTCCTTGAACATATCCACATAGTAATCCATGTCTTCCTTGGAGTATGTCTCGGTGGGCTCCAGGGTCACGGGGTTTGGTATTATCACGGGGAAATGGCTCTCGTGATAGCTCTGTATACCGTAATCCACTACCCTGCGGCGGATATCTGAACCGGTAATTCCAGTGTCACGGAATACCTTATCCAGGGAATAGCGGGTCTGCTCCAACCTCTGGCCACCCTTTGGGTAAGGAAGCTCGAAGCCATCCAGCTCCATAAGACGTTTGAGTAGGTAGTTGTTGTTTAGAACTGCAAGCTCCGCCACCTTTCTCAGTCCGTCTGCACCTAGGCTCATTATCCAGGCATAGCAGCGCAGCATTACCTGCACGTTGCCTAAGAAGCTCCTAGCCTTGCCAATAGACTGTGGTCTGTCGTAGTCCAGATCGTACTTGCCGTCGCGGTAAACAACTACGGGCTTTGGCAGGAAAGGCTCCAGCTTTTTCACTACACAGCTAGCGGCACACCCGGGTCCGTAGGAGCCATGGGGTGAAGAGAATGTCTTGTGGAGATTAAAGTGGCACAGGTCAAATCCTGCGTCCCGCGCCCTTGCTACGCCCAGTATGCCGTTGGCATTAGCTTGATCGTATGCGCATAGACCGCCAGCCTCGTGGATCAGCTTTACGAACTCCTCAATATTAGGATTGTATATGCCGGTATCCTCGGGGTTGGTTATCATCAGGCCTGCGGTATGGGAGGATATTGCAGCTTTGAGAGCCTCGACGCTGGGATATCCGGTCTCGGGATCGGGATACAGGGTTATTACCTTGAAGCCAACGGTATGAGGAGCCGCGCAGTCTATTGGGTGGGAGAAGGCGGTGGAGATTATCTCATTCCTCAGTTCGCCCTCCCCCCTGCTCTCGTGATAGGCGCGTATGAGGCAGGCATTAATGTATACGCCCTGGCTGCCGCCTGAACCCTGAAGGCATATGGCGTCCATGCCGGAAATCTCCTTAAGCATTTCCTGAAGACGGTAGTGCATCTCCAGGGTTCCCTGCATGGTGCTGACATCCTGAAGAGGGTGCATCTCGGTCATGCCGTCTTCCATGCAAAGCGTCTCGTTTATTATGGGGCTATATTTCATGGTACAGGTACCCTGGCTGATATCTGGGGTCAGGGCCTGGCCCATAGTCATCTGTGACAGGCGCAGATAATGCCTGTATACGTGGGGCTGGCTCAGCTCTGGCAGTTCTATTTTAGTTGTGCGCCTTACTGAATCGGGCAGTTTGGCGGCTACGTCGCCGCAGCGTTCCTTTATCTTCTCGCCGGCATCGTCTACAAGCATGCCGCGCTCTCCTTCATGGCTCATTTGCATGAGCAGCGGCTCGTTCCATCTTGCGAGCTGGACTTTTTTCATTCTGCTCATCGTACTACCTCCTCCATAGCTTTATAAAGCCTTTCGATATCCTCGGCACTGTGTATCTCGGTCACGCAGTACAGAGCACACTGACCCAGTTCGGGATACTCACCGCTAAGATCTTTGCCGCCGAAAATGCCCTTCTGCAGCAGCGCGGCGTTGATATCCTTCACTGTCTTGCCGGTGCCATTGAAGTCCACTACGAACTCCTTAAAGCTGGGAGCACTGAATCGCCTTGCGTCGACTCCTTTTACGGTATCAAGCAGCTGCTGAGCGTATTCTCTGCGCTGCATGATAGTCTCGCCGACTTCCTTAATGCCCTGGGGCCCCATGAGAGCCATATAAACGCCGGCAGTTATTCCGGCCAGCCATGCGGTGGTACCGATATAATCGGTAGCGGAATCGCGGGTGACGTAGGATGTGCGATCATGAGTGCACTGGCCAAATCCGAACTCCCCCTCCTTGCCGGTGGGCACCAGGGCAAAGAGGAAGTTGGGATACTCATTCAGATACAGGCTGTCGTCACGAGATGCTATAAAGCCACACATGCCGCCACCGCAGTTCATGTGATTGCCGAGAGGCTGCGCGTCGCCTACGGCTATATCTACGCCGTAAAGTGCAGGCGCTTCCAGTACGCCTAAGGATATGGGATCTATTCCGGCAACTGTCAGGGCTCCCTTCTCGTGGGCAATATCGCAGATCTTGTTGGCGTTTACTTCAATAAAGCCCAGATAACTGGGGTTCTCGAAGTATACGCAGGCAACTTTCTCTGTCATCTTGGCCTTCAGGTCTTCAAGGTCCATAAGGCCTGTTTCGGGGTCGTACTTGACCTTTTCAATCTGCATCTTGGCGCGGCAGAAGTTATGTATATGGGACAGACGCTCTTCGCCGGCAGTAGAGGCTACCAGAACCTTGCTGCGGTTTGTGATCCTGCCTGCCATGAGTATGGTGCTGCTCATTGCGCAGCACCAGTCGTATACAGGACAGGACACCAAGTCGTAACCCAGAAGCTCCCCCAGCATACTGGTGTACTCAAACATAGCCTGATACTTACCTTTATCGGAATAAGTATCGCCACAGTAAGCGGTCTTGAACTCCGCGCGGTTTGCTATCTCATCGCATATTTTGGGTACATAATGCTGCCAGCAGCCCGCACCCAAAAAGTTAAGATTTTTCTTGCAGCTGGTGTTCTTCGAGAATAGATCTTCGATGTGCCTTTCCAGCGCCTGTTCGGAAAGCAGAGGCTTGGGTAGATCCAGGCTTCTGTGCAGGCGCAGATTCTCCGGAATAACATTATAAAGTTCGGATGCATCCGATACGCCTACGGTATCCAGCAGCGGCTGCTCCCGCTTAGGATCCGATGAAGGCATATAAGGATGCACGAAATTCGTCCTTTTACTCATTAAAACGCTTCACCCCTATGCATATATTTTCTAAAATTCTACTCATACACAAAACTGCCGGTAAACCGAATATCTGTGTGAAAAACCGATTAACAATTGATATATAAGCACATCGGCTTTTGCTTTTACATTATAATTTGATAGCCTTGGTCGGACAGGCGCTCACACAGAGGCCGCATATACGGCACAGGGAAGCATCAACAGTATTCCTTCCCTCGTCCAGAGTACGGGCGCGGTAAGCACATACAGTCACGCAGCGACCGCAATTATTGCACTTTGCAGCGTCAAAGGTAAAGTCTGCGACGCTCTTCTCGGGCAGCTTGTCCAACGGAACAGCCTTGCGGGAAGCATCGGCGATGCACTTGTAGCCGTATTTGTCCATCTCAGCACTGAGTTCGCTGCACAGCTTGGCGATCTTGTCCACGCCCATGATTATAGGATATGTACAAATACCTACACAAGTGCCGCCCGCAAGCAGCATCTCCAATGCGTCGCGGCCGCTCATTACGCCACCGGTGCCTACCAGTTCAAGTTTTTCCTTAGAGCCGGATGCGATCTCGTTCACTATGCGAAGCGAGAATGGAAGTATGGGCGCACCAGTGAGGTATCCATATGCCTTTCCTCCGAGGAGCGGACGGCCGGTGGCAAGATCCAGTCTGAGAGTGGGGCCCATGGAGTCTATGGCGGTAACTCCATCAGCTCCGGCTTCAGCGCAAAGCTCTGCCATCTCGGTGGTATTCTTCCAGTTGGCATTTACCTTTACCAGTATGGGAAGATCCAGCGCAGCCTTGATTTCGCGAATGGTACTCACCAGGCTGCCAGGGTTATGGTAGTCGACAACGACTTCCAGTATGTCTGCGCCGGCCGCTGCGACCTGCCTGCCTATGTCAATGCAGGCATCAACATCAATACCGCCTACGCTGGCAATAAGGCACTTTACTCCGCCGGCCTTGGCCATAGGTATCTCCTTGAGCCAGTAATCCAACGTCATATCCGAGCCGCCCTCGTTGTTTATCAGCATGTTGGATCCAGGAGTTACCATATGCCTTGTAGTGTTCACAACACCGTTATAGGATATGGTCTTGGTAGTCACAGCACCGCAGCCAGCATTTGCAGCTGCAATAAGGCCCTCGGCAGAAAATCCCACAGGACCTGATGCAAGTACAAAGGGTGAATCTATCTCGATCCCGCACAGCGTAGTCCTGATATCAGCCATTACGCATTCCTCCTGAACTTTTTGACTTCTTCAGACAGCTCGCCCATTACCTCAGCCTCGTCAAGGCCTACTACGACGCCATTCCTGCAGCGAAGCACGCCGTCGGTATATACTTCGTAGATGTCTCCGGGATTCTTGAACATTACTATCTCATCCAGTATGGTATCGTCTACCCAGTAATAATCGCCTTGAGGTATTACCAGAAAGTCTGCACAGTAACCAACGTCCAGCTTGCCTACATCAGTGTAGCCCAGAGCTATAGCGCCGTCCTCGGTAGCTATCTTTAGTAGTAAGTCATTAGGCATATATGTGAGATCCAACCTTGCAGATCGCTGTATGCAGGCAGCAGCGCGCATGGTCTCAAAGGGGTTGCATACAGATCCATCGGTACCAAAGCCAATATGGTTGCCGCCCTTTACGAAGTCGATGATAGGCGCAAAACCATCGCCGTTTATGCAGTTGCTTATAGGCTGATGGGATACATTTACCTTGCGGCGGATCATGAACTCTATCTCGCGTGGATCCATGGTCACGCACTGGCCAGCCAACAGCTTATCGTCCAAGAAATCCATCTCCTCATAGAGCTCTACGGGGCGCTTGCCGTACTTCTCGTAGCAGTAGTTGCCCTCATCCGGTCCTTCGTCCAGATGGATAACCATTCTGCCGTCCAGTTCTCGGGAAAGGCGGCGCGCCTTACGCAAAAACTCGGGACTGCTGCTGAAGGTGGTGTGAGTGCACATCATACCGCGGATATGGGAACCCGCCTCCATCTGCTGCTTGGTGAACTCATAGTTTTCCATGAGAGCCGACTCTCCCAGCTCGCGTGAAAGCCTCTCGTTTGATTCAACGGACAGGACTGCCTTCATACCAGCCTGCTCCATTACTTTCTTTTCGGTAGACAGCCTCTCACCGAAGGTCGCGTTGGGTGCTTCAAGTATGTCGCCAACACATGTGTAACCAGCCTTCAGCATAAGCATGACCGCATATCTGGTCGTAACACGGATAATATCCGTAGTTACGCGATTTTCTACCATTGGCCACCAATATTCTTCCAATATCGGCTTAAGGGATTTTGCGCCGGTCGTAGTTGGAAGTCCCCTGCCTATCGCCTCGTACATATGGTGATGGGTGTTGACAAAGCCCGGCGTTACAATATACTTTCTGAAATCCCTGATGTCAGTTTCATTCTCAAGCTCTTTGTTGGGCTTGATGGCGACAACTTTGCCATCTGCACAAATAAAGCCGTGATCTTTCAGTACCTTGTCGGCGGATACTACCAGCCAACCTGCCATAACAGTCATTTTGTTTGCCATAGTATTTACCTCGCTTCAGTAAAATCAGCTGTGCGGCCGGCCGCAGCAGGTGTAACCGACCGCACGGCATAAAAATGGATCTGATTACTTGTTGTTATCCACGAAAGCATCATAGAGACCAGCTTCTACGTCAGCCGCAGTGGGAACATGTATAACGTCGTTGATTACGTCGTCGATGTAGGTATCCTTAACCGACAGCACGTCTTCAGGAAGCTTATCCTTGAGGGTGTCGCTAAAGAATATATCCCACTGGCCGTCATTGTAGCCGTATACGATGTAGCCGCGATCGTCGATGTCAGCGTTACCTGTGATGAACTTCTCCATAACTGAAGGATAGGAGTTTGAGTAGTCGGTAACTACAGTAAAGGGTATCTGATTGGGGTAGTCGATCTGCATGGGATCGGTGCTGCCGCAGCCGTAGAGTCCGTTTTCCTGCAACGCCTTGATAATACCGGCGTTGGCGGAGTTGCAGTCAAAGAAGATGAAGTCGCAGCCCTGCTGTATCATAGCTGTAGCTACTTCATAAGCCTCGTTAACGTCGCCGCTCGCGACAACGGAGGTAATGCACTTATAATCGGGATTGTTGTAAACTACGCCCTCCCGGAAGCCGCAGGCGGTCTTAAGCATCTGACTGTACTCACCGCCGATGATGGCAGCAGTCATGCCGGTTTTGCTCATTTTTGCAGCCATAAGACCGCAGAGGAATACGCCGCGGGTACTGTCTTCACTTATTACATGGAGGTTATCAGCAACGGAGGTACCGCCCTGGGTGAGGAAGATAGTATCTGGATAATCAGCACAAAACTCTGCAAAGATGGGGCCGTACTGTCCGCCGTGGCCTACGATATAATCATATCCGTCCTCAGCCATTGCAAGAGCTTCGGTCTTGATCTCATCGTTGGTGGCAGCTTCTACGATAGAAAGCTTGAAGCCCAAGTTGGCTTCAGCAGTCTTCATGCCGTTTGCACCGGTCTGACTCCAACCGGGATCAACGATGGAGTCGGGAACCAGCAGACCTACCTTAATGCCCTCACCCGGAAGGGCCGCAGTGTCTTCGGTGGCGGTAGCGCCTTCGGCGGCAGGAGTCTCAGTGGTGGTTTCTTCTGCTACGGGCTCGCTTGCACAGCCAGCGAATAGCACTGCTGCAAACATGAGAACCATAACGAAAGCAATCATTCTGTTGAGTTTCATTCTTGTTTCCTCCTAATAAATTTCCTTTGTTATTCATAAACCATGCCTGCGGCTGGTCTATAAAACGTTGTAATCGTTAGCCCTTCAGAGGCACGCCCAGTGCTCTGGGGGATACCGTCCTTCTCTTGTAACATAGGATAACTATGAGCAGCGTGCTGGCATAAGGTATCATAAGTATTATGCTAGCAGGTATATCCACACCCATGGCCTGAAGCATTATCTGGAGCGCGGTAGCAAAACCGAACAGCACTGATCCAAACAGTACGCCGAAGGGATTCCACCGGCCGAGTACGACTATGGCCATAGCTATAAAGCCGCGTCCGCTCGCCATATCGTCTATGAATACGCCGGACTGCGCAAGGGAGAGGTACGCGCCGGCTATGCCAAACATGGCTGCGCTGAACAGTACCGCGCCATACCTTACTCTCGCCACGTTTATACCTGCGGCCGCAGCAGCCATCGGATGTTCGCCCGCAGAAATTATCTTATTTCCAAGGGAAGTGCGATAAAGTATGAACCATACCACAAAAACCATTATGTATGAGAAGTAGGTATACATGTTCTGATTAAATACCGCATTGCCTATAACCGGTATGCTGCTCAAGCCCGGAATTGCGATAGCCGCCGCAGTATCGAATGCAGCTACCTTTATCTCTCCGGAGATGTATATTGATCTGTAAAGGAACAGACAAAGCCCGGGTATGAACATATTCATTGCTGTACCGACTATGACCTGCTGACACGGCATTGATATGGTAGTCACTGAAAATATCAGGCTGGCTATCATGCATATCAACATAGCAAACAGAGTCGCCACAAATATGCTTGCGCCGAACACAGTGACCGCAACGTATCCGCAGAATGCGCCGAGCACCATGAGGCCCTCTGCCGTAACCTGCATCATGCCGGATCTTTCGGATATGACCAGGCCAAGGCTGGCCAGCAGTAGCGGCGTAGTCATTCTCATCGTGGAAGTAAGTACAGAGGTAAGGGTATCCATATTATCTTTCCTCCTTTTTCGATGCTTTTTCGGAGGTCTTCATCGCTACTGCTATCGCAACTGCGAGTATTATAAGGCCCTTGAGGACGTTGGCAAAGGAACTCGATATATCCGCCACGCGCTGCATTGCCGTAGCGCCTATGCTCAGGAAGCCGAACAGCAGCGATGTAAGAAGTATACCTCCGGGGTTGTGCCCCGCAAGTATGGAAACGGCTATACCGGTCCAGCCGTAGCCAGGCGACAGCGCATCGGTAAGATAGTGTGCTGTCTGGGATATCTCTATGCTGCCTGCTATGCCTGCGAGTGCGCCGCTTATGAGCATGGTAGACACTATTGTCTTATCTACCTTTATACCCGCAATCTCGGCAGCGCACCTGTTAAGGCCCACCGCCCTTATTTCAAAGCCGATGTATGTGCGGTAAAGTATGATATACACTATTATTGCTATCAGTACAGCTATTATGAAGCCTATGTGGAAGCGTGTACCGGGTATCAGATCGCTCATGTAGGCCTGCTCAGCTATGGGGAAAGACTGTTGGTTGCCGGCTGCCCTGTCGTATATGGGCCCACGTATCATATAGGATACAAACTTGAGCATTATGTAATTCATCATTATGGTAGAGATGAGCTCGGATATCTGGAGCTTCGCCTTGAGGAAACCTGCTATTCCACCCCATATTGCTCCTCCAATGGCGCCCGCCAGTATCATACAGGTAATCAGCAGCCATCCCGGCATGTTTTTCATGTATATGCCTACCATTGTGGCGCAGAGAGCGCCGCTATAGAACTGACCCTCACAGCCCAGATTGAAGATGCTGCCCTGGAATGAAATGGCTATGCCAAGTCCGCAGAGGAGCAGCGGAGTAGCCTTGTTAAGCATATCGCAGAAGGTACGGAAGTTCTTGAACGTAGCCATTACCAGAGCCTTATAGCCCGTTACCGCATCATAGCCGGAGACAACCAGCAGCACCCATCCTATCGATATCGTGACAGCTATGGATACCAAGGGCTTCCACAATGATTTCAAAGCATTTCCAAACTGTTTCATCAAATACTTACGCCCCCTTCTTATTGCCGCCCGTCATCATAAGGCCGAGCTGCTGTATCGGTACTTCAGGAGAAAGGCTTTCAGAAAGCTCACCGTTAAACATGACGTGTATCCTGTCGCTGATGGTAAGTATTTCGTCCAAGTCTGTGGATATAAGTAATACCGCCTTGCCTTTTGCACGCTCTTCGACGAGCTTTCTGTGCATAAACTCCGCAGCTCCTACATCCAATCCGCGGGTGGGCTGTATGGCAATTATTACCTTGGGATCGGAATCCAGTACTCTCGCCAGTATCACCTTCTGCTGATTGCCGCCAGAGAGGCCTCTTACCGGAAGGGTGATATCATGACAGCGTATATCATAGCTTTCCTTAAGTTTTGCCGCATTCTCGGCGATAGCAGTACGCTTACAGAATATGGATCTGGAATATTTGGGTGAGCGCTGGAAACCCAAAATAAGGTTGTCCATGGTAGAAAAATCCATCACCAGACCCTTTTTGTGCCTGTCGTCGGGTATGTGGGCCATACCCTTTGCTATCATCACGTCTGGAGTATTCCTTGCTATCTTTTCTCCGTCCACATACACCTCGCCTTGGGCGATTCTGCGCAGGCCGAATATTGCTTCGCCCAGCTCAAGCTGACCGTTGCCATCCACACCCGCTATGCCAACTATCTCGCCGCTGTGCAGCTCGAGGTCAGCATGCTTTACAGCCATGTGGCCCTTATCGTGCTTTATGCTTACATTTCTGAGCTCAAACAGTGTGCTGCCACGCTCCTGTGGCTGCACCATTCTGTTGAAATTCACGGAACGGCCTACCATCATCTCCGCCAGTTCATCTTCAGTAGTGTCCCGAGCGTTGATGGTGGAAACCACCTTTCCGGAGCGCATCACTGTTATCCTGTCGCAGAAGTCGATGGCCTCACGCATCTTATGTGTAATAAGTATAATGGAATAGCCTTCGCTGGCCATTCTCCTCAGGGAATCGAAAAGTTCGTCCACTTCTTGTGCGGTGAGCACGGCAGTAGGCTCATCGAGTATTATTATGCGTGATTTCCGTATAAGGACTTTAAGTATTTCGACCTTCTGCTGTACACCTACAGGAAGCTGCCAAATAAGTGCGCTGGGATCAACATTAAAGCCGTACTTGTCATTGAGGGCCTTTACGTTTGCCATCAGCTTATCCTTCTTGAACACAAAACCTGCTTCTTTCATGCCAAGATATATATTCTGCGTAACGTTAAGCTGCGGAATGAGCATGAAGTGTTGGTGCACCATGCCTATGCTGTGTTCTATAGCAGCTGTAGGGTTAACGATGTCTACCTTTTCTCCGTTTACGAATATTTCACCTGAATCGTTGTGGTACATTCCATAAAGCTGGCTCATCAGCGTAGACTTTCCCGCGCCGTTCTCGCCCAGCAATGCATGCATTTCACCCTGCTCCAGATCAAAATTGACGTTTTCATTTGCTTTGAGACTGCCAAAGCTCTTGCAAATGTTCTTCATTTCAATTACTTTCAAATCTATTCCTCCTCGATGATAGTAAAATCTATAGTATGGAATCGATGTTGTGTTACACCTCATGTCATCTTTTAATCCAACGGAAGCATATCTCTTTGCCGTGGCAATCGTCTCTATCGTCACAAATTTTATTATCTCTATATCTCTTAATCTTGTGTCTATAATGAATGCAAGTCAGAAATATCAGAGTGATGCAGTTGTTCCTTTTGCTTCTTCAAGATAAACCATTTTAGTTGCAATACGTATTGCCGTTTTAATATACGTCATTCGCATCGCTTTTAATTGCCTTGCAAAGATTGTAACCGATTCCGTATGTATTTGCAATATGTTTTTAAACCGTTTTAGTATTTTTTATTTTTACTAAATACTATGAATAACGCCTCATAATGGCTATTTCATTGATTTTTTTGCTATTTCTTTCAACCGCTGAAAGCGCAGTATTTTGTTTTCTCTTTGGGTAATCCCTATATTTTTACTTTATCCAAGCTATACACGGGCATTGAATTAGCGTAACCGTTTACTTATATTGTGACAAACTTATTCCTGCAAATATTTGCCATTTTTTACTTTAGCCGGGATATCCCCTCATTCGATCATAAATTAACATAAAATTAAGTAAAAGTCACAGCATTCGTAAGCAACAGATATTTAAGCCAAAATAATTGTCTATAATAATTAATAACTCAACATATTATTCTATATTGCCTGTTTTAACCGGTTTCGCAGCGGTTAATGGCTATGATATATTATAAGTGACACTATTCTCCCGGAGGTCTAAAATGAACTTTATACCTGATTTTTCAAACAAAAACATCATAATCACCGGAGCCACTTCCGGTATCGGTTGGGAAACCGCTTGCAGGTATATTGCCGCTGGCGGTAACGTAATCGCAATTGGCCGAAACACCTCAAAAGGACAGGAGCTTGAGCAGTATGCTGCTTCCGAAAAGGGCACATGCCATTTCTACGCCTGCGATTTTCTGAAGTCTGAAACCATCGAACCTCTATGCGCCAGGATACTCGCCGAGTTCCCCCGCATAGATATACTCGTGAACTGCGCCGGCATTTCTATTTATAAAACCATACTCGAAATGAGCATCCAGGAATGGGATGATATATTCACCACAAACGTAAAAGCAACCTTCCTTATGTGCCGCAGCATACTGCCCTCCATGCGCACCAACAAGAACGGTCACATTGTCAACATAGGCTCCACCGCCGGCGTTTGCGGCGCTTACAATCTCCACAGCTATGCCGCCACCAAGGGCGCCGTAATACAGCTCACCCGCAGTCTTGCTGCCGAATACTCTGCAGATAACGTCATCATAAACTGCGTATGCCCCGGTGCCACTGCTACCAATATGTGCAAGGACGGCGAGACTCCTGATGAAATGCGCGAATTTCTCAAGCGCTTCCCCCTCGGCAGATTCGCTACCCCAGCCGAAATAGCAAGCATTATAATGTTTGTATCCAGCGATGAGGCCAGCAACATGGCGGGCAGCATCATTATGGATGACGGCGGCTTTTCCGCGATCTGATGCTCTGTCAATATTTTAGTAACCGGTTACATCATTGATCGACGCTTGGAAAGGATAATATATAATGATAAGCCTAAATCAGAACGTCATGCCGATAGTGCGTCAGATAATAGCCAGCCAGGAAAAGCTTGGCTGCAAATTGATTACTACCGACTGCGGCACAAAACTCATAGATATGGGAATAAACTGCCGTGGCAGTTGGGAAGCCGGATTGCTGTACGCCCGTGTCATGTTGGGCGATCTTGGTATAGTCCAGCTGGGCCAGTTTCCTTTGAGCGGCGACTATACCCTGTCCTCCGTAGAAATACACACCAACGACATGCTGACCGCATGTTTCGGCTCACAAATAGCCGGCTGGGTAATACGTGACAGCGACGACGTGATGGTAGTGTCCGGCCCCGGCCGCGCCCTTGCGGCGGCAGAATCAGACCAATTCATACATCTTATCGATTACCGTGACAACTCCACCGAGGCCGTGCTTTGCGTGCAGCGCGACAAGTATCCTTCCGAGGCACTGATAACCTACGCAGCAGAAGCATGCGGCGTCCACACAAAGGATCTATATCTGCTTATCGCCCCGGATAACTGCATAGTAGGCTCCATACAGGTGGCCTCAAGATTTCTCGAACAGGCCAGTCACAAACTATACAGCAAGGGGCTGGATCCCGGCAAAGTACTCCACTGCCGCGGAAGCGCTCCCATTGCCCCTGTCATAAAGGATTCTCTCAAAGCAATGGGCAGGATAAACGATGCATTGGTATACGGGAGCGAGCTTGAAATTTGGATAGATGCCAATGACAGCGAAATAGCCAAGGCCATCCACCAGATAGTAGGCAAGACTTCTTCCCCTAACTATAACGAGCTGTTCCAGGATATCTTTGTGAAAGGCGGTGGCGCGTTCTACCTCCTTGATCCCGATGTGAACTCCGTTGGCCGTATACAAATTCACAACATTAACACCGGCCGCGCATTTTGCGCCGGAGAAATAAACTACGAGCTTCTTCGCAGAAGCTTCCTAATCTGATTAGGAGGGATAGCCTAAATGCGTATACTTTTACTTTGCGGAAGTCCCCGCAAGGACGGAAACAGCAGCGCCATGGCAGATGCTTTTACTTACGGTGCGAAGGATGCAAGTCATACCGTAGTAAGGTTCGAGACCGCGTATATTAATGTTAACTCCTGTATCGGCTGCCGCAACTGCTGGGCAGACGGCAGGCGCTGCGTACTTCCTGCCGACGATATGGACAAGATTTACGCCGAATTCGAGCAGTGCGAAGCCATAGTATTCGCCTCTCCCGTATACTGGTATTCCTTCACAGCACAGCTCAAAACCGTTATGGACCGGTTTGAGCCTTATACAGGCTCCCCCGAAGGCAGGCAACGTTCAAAGATACGCTACTGTGCACTGCTGGGCTGCGCTGAGGCTGAATCCCACGAGATATTCACCGGTATGCTTTTTGTCTACCGCGGAATGGCCCAGTATCTTGGATGGAAGGACTGCGGCAGCGTAGTCGTACCCAATGTGTGCCAGAAGGGTGAAATACTCAACACCAATGGGCTTGACCACGCATATACACTCGGATTGAACATTGGCAAATAACTCATTTAAACGGTTTAGCTAATCCCCATAAAAATAAAGGTCTCCTGCGTCACCCATCCCCTGGCTGGAGGCCTTTATTGTTGTTGCTTACTATCAATCAATATGCACGCCGTTACACATTCTCCCCAAGCACATAATAATCGAACGTGCCCTTACACAGCAGCTTGCCCTCATGAGACTTTACAGTAACGTCGTACACTGCTATGGTCCTGCCGTACTTCACCTCTGTGGCCTCTGCGATAATTTTCTCGGTATCCTTTGCGGGCAGCAGATAGTTAAAGGAACTCGACAGCGTTACTATGCACCTTCCCCGTGATGACGCAGCAAGGCCCGCTGCAGAATCTGCGAGGGTGAATAGGCAGCCGCCATGTACTATTCCCCTGTAATTCATGTGCTCCGGACGAGGCTTAAGCGTGATCACCGCCCTGCCCGGACCTACTTCTTCAGATACTGCGCCTATAAAATCCAAAAAGGGCTGGTTTTCCTTCTGGCGCTGCATAAGCCTTTCATAAATATCCATAATCTATCCTTTAAGTACCGCTTGGTTTCAATACTTTTCTATACGGTCTTTTGGCATGCGCTCTTTTCAGCCTTTGGCCTATCGCAGGCACGCTATATTTACGTCACCTGTGCTTATATTCATATCGCAGCCTATGCTGCCGTTGGTCCTCCTTATGGGATGCCGTATGACTGTGCGCAGCTTTTCCCTCGGTACCTTCCGGGCATCCGACAGGTATATCTCGTGGTGCAGCCGCGTTCCACTAAAGTCGTTCTCATATCCGTTCTCCGCTATGTAACGGTCCATCAGCGCAACGCTTCGCGGCTCGTCATCGAAGGGGCCTATGTGCATCATCTGCACGCAGAGTCCCTCGTCAACCGTCAAAAACTCCGCCTTGGAAAAATCCCGCTTTTTCTTCTTCGCAGCTTCTTCCACAGCCCAGTGGAAATCCTCCTTGGTTACGAAATCCGGCAACCGTATCACCGATATCCAGTTGAACTCGTCCTTATGTGCAAAGTCTACGCCGTCTATTCCTTCCTGCCACCAGAAACCCTCTAATGGAGGCACCACATAATCAAAATATCCTTCTATGCAATGGCTGCCCTTTTTGCTCATCTTTATGGTGAAAGCGACGCCATAAAGCATACCCATTGCTGCCTGGTATTCGCCGTCCGCTATGTTGGGGTCGCCCTTGCCACGAACGGCAATGTAATTCATAGGCGGCACGGTAACTATTTCCGGCCTTTCCTTGGGCAGATAGAATTCCCTGTATTCCTTCTTGTAGTCGAATGCCATAACGGTTTCTCCCGATGCTCCGCTCTCATTTGTAATTCTGTATTTCAATAGGCATTTTAATGTGTATTTCTCTCCATGTCACTAAAAGGCAGGCAAGAGATGACCATCCGTGGCTGCCCGTCACGGCTGTATCCATATGCAAATGTTGACACATAACATGTCCAGTAGCTATAATTAACTGACAAAATTACCCTTTTTGCGCGGTGTATTTTAAGTTTATCGGATATAAAGGCGGTGTTTACATGAACATCAGAAAAGCTATATGCTCGGTTCTCGCAGCTTTATTGATAATGGCGGCTCCCTCTGCATTTGCGACAGGCGGCGGCAATCCTTCGGCAAGTCCGGAGCAGACCGCCACTCCGCCTGTAAGTGTCTCCACTACCAGGGAACCCATATCATGGCCCTCTCCCGAACCCACTCCCGAACCCACTCCCGAGCCTTCCGTCTCACCCACGCCGATCCCCTCCCCTACCCCCGGCGAGCTGGAAATCACCAAAAGCCCGGAAAACGAGAACGTTAAGCCCGGAGGCACCGCCTCCTTCATAACGCAGGCAGTCAACTATACCTCCTGCAAGTGGTACCTTTCCAAGGACGGCGAGACTGTGGAAGCCGACAGGGCCGAAGAGCGTTTCCCCGGCCTCAAGGTGGCAGGCGACGGTACGGAAAAGCTTATACTCAGCGCCATACCCAAGTCTCTGGACGGCTGGAGCGTATATTGCGTATTCAAGGGGGCTGCCGGCTCGGTATCCACCAGCAAGGCGCGTCTTCACGTATCCGATTCAGCCAAGCCAAAGCCTACGCGGATACCTGCGGCAGCTGTCACCCAGGCTCCCGTCGTTACCCTCGTCCCCACAGCAGAGCCGATGCAGACTGCCGCGCCTCACGTACATTCCTTCTCCGCCCAGTGGAAAAGCGACGACACCCGGCACTGGCAGGAATGTGAATGCGGTGAGAAGGTCAATCTTGCATATCATGTAGTATCGGAATGGACTACCGTGACCGAGGCGACAAAGGAGCAGGAAGGTATAGATGAGGGCGTATGCGCCGTATGCGGGCGCACAGTCCAGCGCAGTACGGCATACCGGCCTTCCACCACGGGCAGGATAATACTGGCAGCAGTCATAGCGCTCATTATTGCCATCGCCATAGTACATAAGATGCAGCGCAACAGCAGAAAACGTTGGCGATTGAGATAGAGGATGAACAATGAGCTTTTACGGTTATAGCAACAGACAATAAGGACAGATTGCGCATAATAGACATAAGCTTGACAAAATTCCATAAGCACGTGCTAATCGACAAGGGCTTTAACGGATATGCGCGCCAATATTCATAAAAAGCCCGGAAATATAGCTGGGTGTACGTAAGACAGTATTGCGCTAAGATTGACGAAGCGGCACGAA
>OMCS01000566.1_pt1 | contig 19276 bp, 17 predicted proteins | sample 1674241 | NCBI WGS metagenome assembly OMCS01 (sample SAMEA103958153, study PRJEB25191) | human gut metagenome
CATCGTACCAGCTGCCGGTGAAGGTCACGTCCATGGTGACGGTGGGGCAGACGGACTTGGCGCCCAGATAGAAGGAGGTGTAACCGGAAACCACCTCGGCGTAGGTGAAGGCGCCGACATAGCCCATCTTGGCCTCGTCAGCGGTGAACTGACCGGCCTCGATCATCTCGTTCAGCTTCAAACCGGCAGCGATACCGGCCAGATAGCGGCCCTCGTAGATGGAAGCGAAGGCGTTGTGGTAGTTAGCCAGACCCTCGGTGTGAGCGCGGTTGCCGGTGGAGTGGCAGAACTGCACCTCGGGATGCGCCTTGGCGGCGTCGATCATGTAAGGCTCATGACCGAAGCTGTCGGCGAAGATGATGTTGCAGCCGTCATCGACCAGGTTCATGGCAGTCTCGTAGCACTCCTGACCCTCGGCAACGTTGGTCTTGAGGATGTAGTCGGCATCGGTGAGGCCCAGATTGGCAATGGCCTCCTTGGCGGCGTTGATGAAGTTCAGGTCGTAGGTGGAGTTCTCATCGTGCAGGGTGATGAAGCCCACCTTCACAGTAGCGGTCTGCTGGCCGTCGTCGGGGACGTCGGGGTTGTCGGGCTGCTTCTGCTCACCGCAGGCAACCAGGCTCAGTGCCATGACCAGAGCGATGATCAGTGCAAGGAACTTTTTCATTCTTTTTTCCTCCTTTAAATATGTGACACGCGGCTGAAAGTAAGGGTAAATTTGCCGGGTGTCCGAATAACGGGGTTCGCCCGGTATTCACAACCAATAGGATGCGAGTATTATACAGGAAAGCGTTTCAAATTTCAACTGAAAATGTGTGCTATAAGAAAAAGTTTTATGTGCTGCCGAAAACCTGCCGGAGCGGGGTCACTGGTGGACCCGCGTACCGGTCTTGCCCTCGATGCCGTCCTTGGCCTTTTCCAGCAGGGTGATGAGGGCGGTGCGGCCGGGCTTGGACTCGGCAAACTTCACGGCGGCCTCCACCTTGGGCAGCATGGAGCCCTTGGCAAACTGCCCCTCGTCCATGTACCGGCGGGCCTCGTCGGGGGTCAGGTCGTCCAGCCCCTTCTGGTCGGGCTTGTTGAAGTTGATGGCCACCTTCTCCACGGCGGTGAGAATGATGAGCATATCCGCGTCCAGCAGCTCCGCCAGCAGCTCACTGCCGAAATCCTTGTCGATGACGGCGGGGGTGCCGGAGAGCCTGCCGTCCCGGCGGATGACGGGGATGCCGCCGCCGCCCACGGCGACGACCACATGACCGGCGTTCACCAGCGCCTGAATGGAGGCCTTCTCCACGATATCCACGGGCTTGGGGGAGGGAACCACCTGCCGGTAGCCGCGGCCGGCGTCCTCCACCATGGTGTAGCCCCGCTCGGCGGCGATGCGGTCGGCGGTCTCCTTGTCGTAGAAGGCGCCCACGGGCTTGGTGGGGTTGCGGAAGGCGGGGTCGTCCTCGGACACCACGGTCTGGGTGACGATGGTGGCCACAGGCTTATCCATGCCGCGGCTCATAAGCTCGTTGCCGATGGCCTGCTGGAGATGGTAGCCGATGTAGCCCTCGGACATGGCGCCGCACTCGGGGAAGGGCATATCGGCCTTGATAGCGCCGGACTCGGCGGCAGTGCTGAGACCCAGATTGATCATGCCCACCTGCGGGCCGTTGCCGTGGGCGACGACTACCTCGTTGCCGGCGGCGATCAGGTCTGCGATAGAGCGGGCAGTCTCGGTGACGAGCTGGAGCTGCTGGGCGGCGGTGCTGCCCAGCGCGTTGCCGCCCAGTGCGATGACGATCCTCTTGGACATGGCTGTATTACCTCACTGTTCTGCATAGTAGTGTGTGGGAAACGACAGCAGCGGCGGCGATGCCGCCGCTGCTGCGGGTGGTGTATTTTAGAAGATCTTGCGGTTGTTCTTGCCCTCGTCCAGCTCCATCAGAGCCTTGACGGGATCCTTCACCTGCGCCATGAAGATCATGGCGGCGATGATGTAGGGCTTGTAGGAGGCCTGCTTGTACAGAGGCACGATGTAGCGGTCGAACACGGAGTTGTCCACCTCGCCCTCGTCGCAGCTCAGGCCGGTGATGTCAGCGGGCAGGCAGTGCAGGTACAGCGCCTTGCCGTTCTTGGTGAGCTTCATCATCTCCTCGGTGCAGGCCCAGTCCTTGTGCTCGGCGTTCTGGGCCAGCAGACGCTTCTCCAGCGCGTCGATGCCGTCCTTATCGCCGGCGGCGTACAGCTTGGTGCGCTCCTCCATGGCGGCGTAGGACGCCCAGCTCTTGGGATAGACGATGTCGGCGTCCTTGAACGCCTCCGTCATGGAGTTGGTCTTGTGGAACTTGGAGCCGTACTTCTCGCAGTTTCTGCGGGCGACCTCCTCCACCTCGGGCATCACGTCGTAACCCTCGGGGTGCGCCAGCGTCACGTCCATGCCGAAGCGGGTGAACAGACCGATAACGCCCTGGGGCACGGACAGGGGCTTGCCGTAGCTGGGGGAGTACGCCCAGGTCATGGCGACCTTCTTGCCCTTCAGGTTCTCCACGCCGCCGAAGTGGTGGATAACGTGGAGCATATCCGCCATGCACTGGGTGGGGTGATCCACGTCGCACTGGAGGTTGACCAGCGTGGGCTGCTGCTCAAGGATACCGTCGCGGTAGCCCTCCTTCACGGCGTCCATGAAGGTCTTCTGGTATTTGTGACCCTCGCCGATGAACATATCATCGCGGATACCGATGACATCCGCCATGAAGGAGACCATGTTGGCAGTCTCGCGAACCGTTTCGCCGTGGGCGATCTGGGACTTCTTCTCGTCCAGATCCTGCACCTCCAGACCCAGCAGATTGCAGGCGGAGGCGAAGGAGAAACGGGTGCGGGTGGAGTTGTCGCGGAAGATGGAAATGCCCAGTCCGGAGTCGAACACGCGGGTGCTCTTGTTGCGCTCACGCAGGTCGCGGAGTGCGTCCGCCACGGTGAAAATGGCGTCGATCTCGTCATCGGTCTTGTCCCAAGTCCAATAGAAATCGTTCTTGTACATATTGTTGATGTTCAAGGTGGACAGATGACGTGCCAGCTCAACAGTCTTGCTCATTTTGCATTTTTCTCCTTATATCGTATAAATATTGGCGAAATTACTTAATATCGTTGCCGGTCAGCTCCTGACGGAAGCTGGTGGCGGAGCCGTCCTTGTTCTCGGGCTTGTACAGACCGGGAACGGCGGCGTACAGGGCGGCGCAGGTCACCAGATCCTGCTTGAAGGTCACCTCGTTGGGGGCGTGTGCCTGAGACTCGGCGCCGGGGCCGAAGCCTACGCAGGGGATACCGTAGCGGCCCTGGATGGACACGCCGTTGGTGGAGAACGTCCACTTATCGGTGAGGGGACGGCCCTCGCGCTTGGAGGCGGCCAGCTCGGTGGGCATCAGGCGCTTGTCGCCCCACAGGTTGTGGTGGGCGTCCACCAGAGCCTGCACGTGGGGTGCGGTCTCCTTGTTGATCCAGGTGGGGAAGAAACACTCCGTCTCGTAGACGTGGCCCGTCCATGCCGGACGGTCATACATGTACATGGACACCTTCACGTCCTTGGCGTACTTCTTGCAGGCGGGCAGATCCTCGATCTCCTTCAGGCAGGACTTGTAGGTCTCGCCGGCGGTCATGCGGCGGTCGATGGAGATAGAGCAGCTATCCGCCACGGCGCAGCGGGAGGGGGAGGTGTAGAAGATCTGGCTGGTGGTGCAGGTGCCGCGGCCCAGGAAGCGGGCATCCTCGTAGTGGTCGGGGTTGAACTTGGGATCCAGCATCTTCACCAGCCCGTTGATCTCGGTGGAGCCGTCGGCGGGATTCTCGTTGAGGTCGCGGACGTTGAGGAGGACCTCGGCCATCTTGTGGATGGCGTTGTCGCCGCGCTCGGGAGCGGAGCCGTGGCAGGAGACGCCGTGCATATCCACGCGGATCTCCATGCGGCCGCGGTGACCGCGGTAGATGCCGCCGTCGGTGGGCTCGGTGGAGATGACGAACTCGATCTTCTCACGGGCGTCCTCGGGGCCGTTGAAGTACTCGTTGACGATGGACTGCCAGCACATACCGTCGCAGTCCTCCTCCTGCACGGAGCCGACCACCATCATCTTGTAGCCCTTGGGCAGCAGATCCAGATCCTTCATGATCTTCACGCCGTAGGCGGCAGCGGCCATGCCGCCCTCCTGATCGGAGCCGCCGCGGCCGTAGATGATGTCGTCCGTCTCATAGCCCTGATAGGGGTCAGCTTCCCAGTTCTCAATGTTGCCGATGCCCACGGTGTCGATGTGGCTGTCGATGGCGATGATCTTGTCGCCCTCGCCCATCCAGCCGATGACGTTGCCCAGCTTGTCGAACTCCACCTTGTCGTAGCCCAGAGCCTTCAGTTCCTCGGCGATGCGCTTGACAACGCCCTCCTCCTCGCAGGACTCGGACGGGATGGCGATCATGTCACGCAGGAACTTGACCATGGCGGGCTTATAGCCCTCGGCAGCTTTTCTGATGGCTTCGAAATCCATAACGTACCTCCGCATATTTTCTTTGTTCCAAACATACAAAATAAGGTTTTTCTTTTGGTGCTATCCCTATCATAACACACAGAAGCAGGATGTCAAACAAAAATTTATGAAACCAAAAAAATATTTTGAAAAAATTGTTGCGTTCTCCGCAAAGTGTGGTATGATAATAAGGTAAAAAGTCAGAAAGCGAGGACGGGAGGGAAGATTTTGGAAACAAGACGCCTTGAAACGCTTAAGCAGATCGCCGCGGGCATTGCGGCGCAGTTCGGTGACAAGTGCGAGGTCGTGATCCACGACGTCAGCACCAGCCACCCGGAGCACACCATCGTACACATCGAAAACGGACACGTTTCCGGTCGTCAGGTGGGTGACGGCGCCTCCATGGTGGTGCTGGAGCAGCTGGAGCACCAGTACGAGCAGCCCCAGGATCACCTGTGTTATCTGACGCGGACGCCGGACGGCAAGATCCTCAAGTCCTCGTCCCTGTATATCCGCAACAGCCGCGGCGCCGTGACCGCCATCTTCTCCATCAACTACGATGTGACGGGGCTGATGATGATGCAGCAGCAGCTGGGCGAGCTGCTGTCCACCCGGGACAAGGAGCAGACGGAGCCGGAGAAGATCATCAACGTCAACGACGTGCTGGATGAGCTGATCCAGCAGTCCGTGGCGCTGGTGGGAAAGCCGGCGGCGCTGATGAACAAGGACGACAAGGTGCGCGCCATCCAGTTCCTGAACAAGTCCGGCGCGTTCCTCGTCACCAAGTCCGGCGACAAAGTGGCAAAATACTTCGGTATTTCCAAATATACCTTATACTCTTACATTGATGCGAACAAGCAACAGGAGGAAAAGAAAAAATGATCGATCTGTCCATCAACAAAGTAGGTCTGGAGCACAATATCCAGAAGGCCAAGGAGAACAACGTCATTATCCCTACCATTGCGCAGATGCAGGATCCCGATCTGATCCCCGAGAAGATCAAGGCCAAGCTGAGCCATACCGGCCTGTGGGATGTGGACCCCGTCAACCTGTTCCGCATTTCCTGGCACAATGAGGCCAAGGAGAGCGGCGGCCTGTTCCAGAAGGTTCCCAACTATGTGGAGATCCCCAGCAAGCTGTCCGGCGTGCCCTGCCGCATCATCGCCATGTCCGGAAAGTGGTTCCCCACCGGCTGCCATAAGGTGGGTGCCTCCTTCGGCTGCCTGGCCCCCCGTCTGGTGACCGGCCAGTTCGACGCCACCTATCACCACGCCGTGTGGCCCTCCACCGGCAACTACTGCCGCGGCGGCGCCTTCAACTCCAAGCTGCTGGCCTGCGAGTCCGTGGCCATCCTGCCCCAGGATATGTCCAAGGAGCGCTTCGACTGGCTGAAGTCCATTGCCGGTCAGATCATCGCCACCCCCGGCTGCGAGTCCAACGTCAAGGAGATCTTCGACAAGACGTGGGAGCTGAAGCGCGATCCCACCATGATGATCTTCAACCAGTTCGCCGAGATGGGCAACCCCCTGTGGCACTACAACGTCACCGGCTACGCACTGGCCGAACTGTTTGAGGCCGTGAAGAAGCCCGGTCAGAACTTTGCCGGCGCCTGCTTCACCTCCGGCTCCGCTGGCACCATGTCCGCCGGTGATCTGCTGAAGGAGCGCTATCCCCACCTGAAGCTGGCCGTGGGCGAGGCGCTGCAGTGCCCCACCATTCTGGACAACGGCTTCGGTGGCCACCGCATCGAGGGTATCGGCGACAAGCACATTCCCTGGATCCACAACGTGAAGAACACCGATATGGCCATCGCCATCGACGACGAGGACAGCCAGCGTCTGCTGCGCCTGTTCAACACCCCCGAGGGCCAGCAGTATATGAAGGATGAGCTGGGTATGTCCGATGAGGATATCCAGAAGATGAGCTGGCTGGGCATCTCCGGCATCGCCAACGTGCTGTGCTGCATCAAGATGGCCAAGTACTATGAGCTCACCGAGAACGACGTGGTGGGTACCGTCCTGACCGACTCCGCTGTGATGTACCAGTCCCGCATCACCGAGCTCAACGAGATGCACGGCGCGTACAACGCCCACGAGGCGGCACTGGATCACAACCTGCATATGCTGGGCCTGAAGACCGACTCCATGCTGGAGCTGACCTACACCGAGCGCAAGCGCGTTCACAACCTGAAGTACTACACTTGGGTGGAGCAGCAGCAGATGAAGGTGGAGGATCTGAACGCCCAGTGGTACGACACCAAGAACACCTGGGACGCCGTTCACGCACAGGCCAAGGATCTGGACGAGCTGATCAACGAGTTCAATGAGGCCACCGGCCTGCTGAAGGCACTTTGATCTCTTAAAAGGGGAGCAGACTCCCCCCTTAGATCCCCCACCGCCAGTCAGCGGACTGGCGAACGCGCCCACGGCGCTTGGGTCAATGTATTTTTTCGACGTACACGCCGCCGAAAAAATGAATTTGACCTGCTGACCACAAATCGCTTCAGGGCGGGGCAGTCGCCCCGCCCTGATTTTCATTTTTAAGTGAGGAGAGACACCATGAGAAATGTGAAATACGGCAAGTGTGTCCGCTGCGGCAAGACCTATGACGCTGTGCCCGACCTGACCAACTGCGAATGCGGCGGCATTCTGGACATCGTGTACGACTACGACTACATCAAAACCGTGCTGACCAAGGAGAAGCTGGCCAAGCGGGACAACCGCTCCATGTGGCGCTACCGGGAGCTGCTGCCCGTGGAGGAGACCACCCCCGACACCCCCCTGCGGGTGGGCTGGAGCCCCCTGTACGAGGAGCCGAAGCTGGCGGAGCTGCTGGGCATCAAAAAGCTGTGGGTGAAGGACGATGGCCAGAACCCCACCGCCTCCTTGAAGGACCGCGCCAGCGCCATGGCGGTGGCCAAGGCCATGGAGGCAGGGGCCAAGACCATCGCCTGCTCCTCCACCGGCAACGCCGCCAGCTCGCTGGCGGGCAACGCCGCCGCCGCGGGCATCAAGACCTACATCTTCGTGCCGGAGCGCGCCCCCAAGGGCAAGGTGGCACAGCTGATGATCTTCGGCGCCAACGTCATCTCCGTCAAGGGCAACTATGAGGAGACGTTCAAGATGTCCGCCGCCGCCATCGACAAGTACGGCTGGTACAACCGCAACGCCGCCATCAACCCATACCTGTCCGAGGGTAAAAAGACGGTGGCACTGGAGATCGCCGAGCAGCTGAACTGGGAGATGCCCGACTATCTGGCCATCTCTGTGGGTGACGGCTGCACCATCGCCGGTGTGTGGAAGGGCTTCAAGGATCTGTACGCCATCGGCTTCATCGACAAGCTGCCCCGCCTGATCTCCGGCCAGTCTCTGGGCTGCTATCCCATCAACCGCGCCATCCAGAACGATGAGCCGTGGCAGCCCATGGAGGAGAACACCATTGCCGACTCCATCTCCGTGGGCGTACCCCGCAACGCCGACAAGGCGCTGATGGCCATCCGCGAGTCCAATGGTATCGCCGTCAACGTGTCCGATGAGGAGATCCTGGCGGCGCAGCGGCTGCTGGGCCGTACCTGCGGCGTGTTCGGCGAGCCTGCCGGCGTCACCGGCGCGGCGGCGCTGAAGAAGGCCTGCGAGGAGGGGCTCATTCCCCACGACGCCACCGTGGTGTCCGTGGTCACCGGCAACGGCCTGAAGGACGTGGCCAACGCCATCAAGTCCGCCGGTGAGCCGATCCACATCGCGCCGGATCTGGAGCTGATGGTGGAGGAGTTCAAAAAGCGCGGCGTTACCGTGGAGTAAAATGCCGTTTTTCATCGAAAACACCGACGAACCCGAAAAAGAGACGGCACAGCCGTCTCTTTTTTCTGAAAAAATTTCAGCCGCCGCCACATTTCGTCTTGACTTTTGGGGCGGCATCGTGTAAGATATTCACTGTTGTAAAGGCGTATAACTTTACAGAAGGAGGGATCCCCGTGAAAAACCAGACCTACCGCATGACCATGCTGTTCGATTTTTACGGTGACATCCTCACCGAACGGCAGCGCGAGCTGTTTGACCTCTACTACAACGAGGACCTGTCGCTGGCGGAGATCGCCGAAAACTGCGGCATCTCCCGGCAGGGCGTGCGGGACGTGATCGTCCGCGCCGAGGCCGCCATGAACGAGCTGGAGGACAAGACCGGCCTGCTCAAGCGCTTTATGCGGATGCAGAGCAGCGTGGACACCATCGTGGCTGCCGCCAATGAGATCAAGACCATCAACTACCGGCAGTATGAAAACCACCGGCTGGAGGAGCTGGCTGACAGCATCATCGCCGGAGCCGGCGTATTGAAGGAGTAATCCATGGCATTTGAGGGACTGAGCGAAAAACTGAATGCGACCTTCAAGCGCCTCCGGGGCAAGGGCCGTCTCACCGAGGCGGACGTCCGGGAGGGTATGCGCGAGGTGCGTCTGGCGCTGCTGGAGGCCGACGTCAGCTACAAGGTCGTCAAGGACTTTGTGGCGTCCGTCACCGAGAAGTGCGTGGGCGCGGACGTGCTGGACAGCCTGACCCCCGCCCAGCAGATCATCAAGATCGTCAATCAGGAGCTGACGGCGCTGATGGGCGGCACCAACGCCCGTCTGACCACCGCGTCCAAGGGCCCCACCGTTGTGATGATGGTGGGCTTGCAGGGCGCCGGTAAGACCACCAACGGCGCCAAGCTGGCGGGTCTGATGCGCCGGCAGTACGGCAAGCGCCCGCTGCTGGCCGCCTGCGACGTGTACCGTCCCGCCGCCATCACCCAGTTGCAGGTGGTGGGCAAGCAGCTGGACATCCCCGTGTTCGAGATGGGGCAGATCGACCCCGTGACCATCGCAAAGGAAGCCATCAAGTACGCGGCCGACCACGGCAACGACATGGTGTTTCTGGATACCGCCGGACGGCTCCACATCGACGAGGCGCTGATGGACGAGCTGAAGGCCGTCAAGGCCGCGGTGAAGCCCAACGAGATCCTGCTGGTGGTGGACGCCATGACCGGTCAGGACGCGGTCAACGCCGCCAAGGCGTTTGACGAGGCGCTGGGCATCGACGGCGTGCTGCTGACCAAGCTGGACGGCGACGCCCGCGGCGGCGCGGCCCTCTCTATCCGGGCGGCCACCGGCAAGCCCATCAAGTTTGTGGGTACCGGCGAAAAGCTGGACATGATCGAGCCGTTCCACCCCGACCGTATGGCCTCCCGTATTCTGGGCATGGGCGATATGCTCACGTTCATCGAGAAGGCGGAGCAGCAGTACGACGAGGAGCAGGCCAAGAAGCTGGAGGAGAAGCTGCGGAAGAACCGGCTGACCCTCAGCGACTATCTGGATCAGCTGGAGCAGCTGCAAAATATGGGCGACCTGAGCCAGATCGCGGATATGCTGCCCGGCGGCATGGCCAAGGGCTTTGACGCCAGCCAGATCGACGAGAAGCAGATGGCGCACAACAAGGCCATCATCCGCAGTATGACCCCCAGGGAGCGGGAGAATCCCCAGATCCTCAACGCCAGCCGCAAAAAGCGCATCGCCGCCGGCTGCGGTCTGGAGGTGGTGGACGTCAACCGCCTGCTGAAGTCCTTCGAGATGCTGCAGCAGATGACAAAGGCCATGACCAAGGGCAAGTTCCGCGGTCTTGGCGGTATGATGGGCGGTATGCCCAATATGAACCGGATGCACGGCTTCGGCCGGAAAAAACGGTTGAAATAAGTGTGTAAGTGCAGAAGCATTTAACAAATAAACCATACAAAAATACATGGAGGAAAAATAACTATGGTCAAGATTCGTCTGAGAAGAATGGGCGCTAAGAAGGCTCCTTACTACCGCGTGGTCGTCGCTGATTCTCGCTATCCCCGTGATGGCCGCTTCATCGAGGAGATCGGCACCTACGATCCCTGCGTGTCCCCCGCCAAGATCAGCATCGACGCTGACCGTGCCCGCGAGTGGATCAAGACCGGCGCCCAGCCCACTGAGACCGTCCGCGCTCTGCTGAAGAAGGTCGACGTTCTGTAAGCCGGGGGCAAAGCATGAAGGATTTGCTGCTGTATATAGCCAGAAGCCTTGTAGAGCATCCCGATCAGGTGTCCGTCACCGAGGTCGAGGAGGGCGATGAGCTGACGCTGCAGCTGCGTGTGGCCCCTGAGGACATGGGCAAGGTCATCGGCCGTCAGGGCCGTATCGCCAAGGAGATCCGCACCGTGGTGCGCTCCTATGCCCAGCGCACCGGCGCAAAGGTTTCGGTGGATATCGTTGATTGACGAGAGAAGCTCCCGCTTTAGGCGGGAGTTTCTTTTTTGCCGCTTTTCTTTTGGTCGATGCTGGTGTATAATAAGTGGGAGTATGCAAATGAACACTGAGGAGGTCCCGCCATGTATGAAAATCGCCGGGAGATCATGCCGGATGTATTCCTGACCTATCTGCCCGCCCGTAAATTCAAGACCAGCCGCCTGACGCTGAATCTCGTCGCCGGACTGGACCGCGCCACCGCGTCCGCCAATGCGCTGCTGCCCGCCGTGCTGAGCCGCGGCACCATGCGCCACCCGGATATGGAGAGCCTGTCCGCCGCCATGGACACGCTGTACGGCGCTACGGTGGACAGCGTTGTCCGCAAGAAGGGGGAGCGCCAGTGCATCGGCTTTGCCGCAGGCTTCATCGACGACGCCTTCACACCCCACGGCGAAAAGCTGCTGGAGCCGGTGGCGGAGCTGATGGGGGAGATGCTGCTGGAGCCGGTGACCCGGAACGGCAGCTTTCTGGCGGAGTATGTGGACAGCGAAAAGGCCAACCTCATCGACGCCATCCGCTCGCTGCGCAACGACAAGCGGGACTGGGCGGAGATCCGGCTCATGCAGGAGATGTGCGCCGGTGAGCCGTACAGCATCCTGCGTCTGGGCGACGAGGAGTCGGCGGGACGGTTGAGCCACCACGCCCTGTACCGCCACAGCGGCGCGCTGTTGGCAGGCAGCCGGGTAGAGGTGATCTACTGCGGCAGCGCAGAGCAGCAGCGGGTGGAGGACGCGGTGTTGTCGGCGCTGGCGGCTCTGCCCAGAGGTGCCGCGGCGCCCCTGCCCGCCATGGAGCAGCTGCCGCCCCGGGAGACGCCCCGGATGGTGACGGAGGTCATGGACGTGAATCAGGGCAAGCTGTCGCTGGGCTACCGCTGCACCACGGAGGATGTACCCGCCATGATCCTTGCCAACCTGATCTTCGGCGGCACCAGCAATTCCAAGCTGTTTATGAACGTGCGGGAGAAGCTGTCCCTGTGCTACTACGCCTCCAGCAGCTATGCCCGCAGCAAGAATATCATGACCGTCTCCAGCGGCGTGGAGCAGAAGGACTGCGACCGCGCCATGGAGGAGATCGCCCGTCAGCTCACCGCCGTGCAGAACGGCGAGTGGGAGGATTGGGAGCAGGACGGCGCCTTGCAGGCCATGCTCAGCTCCCTTACGTCCCTGCCGGACTCGCAGGGCGCGCTGGAGAACTACTATCTGGGGCAGATCGCCACGGACGCCGGTGAGACGCCGGAGGAGCTGACCGCGGCGCTGCGTGAGGTCACGAAGGAGCGCATCATGGCGGCGGCCCGGTCCGCCAAACTGGACACCGTGTACTTCCTGCACGGAAAGGAGGAGGCGTAACATGGCACATTCCGAAAAGACCGTCTATCCCCGCATCGGCGAGGAGGTTATCCGCACAACGCTGGAAAACGGCCTGCCGGTGTTCGTCGTCCCCAAGAAGGACTATCGCCGCAAGTACGCCATGTTCGCCACCCGCTACGGCGGCATGGATATGCGCTTTCAGCTGAACGGCCGGTGGCTGGACACCCCTGCCGGCATCGCCCACTATCTGGAGCATAAGATGTTCGACACCGAGGCGGGCAACGCCTTGCAGGAGCTGGCGAAGAACGGCGCGGAGCCCAACGCCTTTACGTCCAACGCCATCACCTGCTACTACTTCGACTCCACGGAGAAATTCTACGAGAATCTGGAGATCCTGCTGTCCTTCGTGTCTGTCCCCTACTTCACCGAGGAGAGCGTGGAGAAGGAGCGGGGCATCATCGCCCAGGAGATCAACATGATCGAGGACAACCCGGAGTGGCAGGTCTACAAGCGCCTGATGCAGGCGCTGTACCACACCAGCCCCGCCCGCACCTCCGTGGCGGGCTCGGTGGAGAGCATCCGGCAGATCACGGCGCAGACCCTGTACGACTGCCACAAGGCGTTTTACACGCCGTCCAATATGTGTCTGGTGGTGGTGGGCGATGTGGACGCGGACAAGGTGCTGGAGACGGCGCGCCGCATCCTGCCGGAGAGCAGCGGCCCCGACATCCCCCGCGATCACGGCCCGGCGGAGGATCTGACGGCGGCGCAGCCGGAGACCAGCTGCACCATGGAGGTGGCCATGCCCACCTTCCTGCTGGGCTTCAAGTGTGCGCCGCAGGCCGACGGGCCGGAGCAGATGCGCGCCACCGCCATCGGGGAGCTGGCCTGCGACCTGATGATGGGCGAGTCCAGCCCGCTGTACGCCCGGCTGTACAGTCAGGGGCTTATCAACGGCTCCTTCGGCGCCAGCTATGACATCCTGCCCGGCGCGGCCTACGTCTACGCCGGCGGCGACAGCAAGGACCCCCATGCCGTGGCACAGGCCATTCTGGACGAGGCGAAGCGCCTGACAGAGGAGGGACTGGACGAGGCGTACTACCGCCGCATCATCAACGCCAACTTCGGCGCGGCCATGCGGGCGCTGAACTCCTTCGAGTCCATCGCCGTGTCCATGGTGGAGGGCTGCTTCCGCCGCTACGACGCCTACCGGTTCCCGGAGGTCTACGACAGCATCACCCAGCAGGACGTGCTGGACTTTATCCGCGACAGCTTTACGGAGAGGGGCATGGCACTCTCCATCGTGTACCCAAAGGAGGGATGACCCTTGCATATCATGACAGACAGCCCCATCCGCTTTCCGGGGCTTTTCGGAGACTGGGCGTTTACCGCCTCCGGCGTGGCCTTTCACATCGGCGGGAAGGCCATCTATTGGTACGGCATCATCATTGCGCTGGGCGTGGTGCTGGCACTGTGGTTCTGCATGACCCAGCGGGAGAAGTACGGCATCACGGAGGATGACCTGCTGGACGCCGTGCTGTGGGGCGTTCCGCTGGCCATCGTGGGCGCCCGGCTGTACTACGTGATCTTCTATCTCGACTTGTTCAAAAAGGCGGACGGCTCCTTCGACTGGGGCAGCGCCATCGCCATCTGGGACGGCGGACTGGCCATCTACGGCGGTGTGATCGCCGCATTCCTGACGGGCTTTGTGCTGTGCCGGAAAAAGGGCATCAAGATGGGTGCGCTGACCGATCTGGTGGTCATGGGCTTCCTCATCGGACAGGCCGTGGGGCGCTGGGGAAACTTCATGAACCGGGAGGCATTCGGCACCGAGACGACCATGCCGTGGCGCATGGAGCTGACCACGACCATGGGGACGAGCGTGGCCGTCCATCCCACATTCCTGTATGAGAGCCTGTGGAACGTGGTGGGGCTGCTGCTCATCGTGTTCATCGTAGCCCGCGCCCGCCGGTTTGACGGCGAGAACACATGGTTCTACTTTCTGTGGTACGGTCTGGGCCGGTTCTGGATCGAGGGCCTGCGTACCGACAGCCTGTATCTGTTCGACTGGACTATCGGCGGGCAGCCCATCCGGGTCAGTCAGGCGCTGAGCCTTGTGATGGTGCTGGTGTCCGCGTTCATGCTTTTCTACAATCTGAAGCTCCATCCCCACAAGCCGGAGGAGCTGTATGTCAACCAAAAGGCCGCCCGTAAGGCGGCGGAAGATCAGGAGGCATCCGGCGAGGAGCCGCCGCAGGACACCGCAGAATAACAAAAAAGAACTCTGACCGACAGGTCAGAGTTCTTTTTATACGAGGCTCAGAAGCGGCGTCCGCCCACAAAGTTGCGGCTGTAGTAGTTGGTGTTCAGAGAGGAGACACACACGCAGTAGCCGTTGCCGGTGGAGGACGAGGCGTGGATGAACTGATCATCGCCCACATAGATGCCCACATGGGAGGCGGGGTAGCTGCCGTCGGAGAAAAATACCAGATCGCCGGGCTGCAGCTCGCTGCGGCTGACATAGGTGCCGTACTTCAGCTGGGGGGTGGCGCCGTGGGGCAGGGAGATGCCCAGCTGGTTATACACATACATGGTAAAGCCGGAGCAGTCGAAGCCGCTGGGGGAGGCGCCGCCGTAGACATAGGGTACGCCCAGATACTGATAGGCGATGCTGACAGCGGAGCCGGAGTTGCTGGGGGGGACGGAGGAGACATTGTCATTTGCAGCGGAGCTGCCGGTATCCTCTGCCGGCAGGGAGGTACCCAGCGTCACATACTGCTGGGCCACATAGCCGTTGGTGCCGTTATAGGACACGGCATACCAGCTGCCGCTCTGCGTCAGCACGGTGACAGCGGTACCCTTGGACAGGGTAGCCAGAATGGAAGAGGAGGTGTTGGCGTCGCTGCGGAGCCGGACGTCCGAGGCGTTGATCACGCCGTCGCCCAGCGTTTTGCCGGAGCTTGCCGCGGCGGTCAGCTGCGCGGCGGCCTTTGCTTTGGCCTCCGCCTCTGCTTTTGCCTTAGCTTCCGCCTCCGCCTTGGCCTTAGCCTCCGCTTCCGCCTTGGCCTTCGCTTCCTCCTCCAGCCGCGTCACGGTGGCAACGGCGGCCTCCATCGCGTCCGGGGCGGCCGGCGTCAGCGCGGCGCACAGTGCCGCGCCGGAGGTCAGACCGGAGCCTGCTGCACTGACCAGATTGGAGGAGGCGGAGGGCAGGGGGACGGATGCGTGCAGGGGAATGGCATAGGCTACCGGCACCATCGTCTCCTTGACCCGTCCGTTGAGGACGGTGAAGCCGGTAACGGCGGATATCATCATAACGGCGGCCAGCGCCGCGATCAGAATGCGTTTCATAGGCTTACAGCTTTCCGGCCAGCGCCCGCTCCAGCCAGATGGTGCCGACATCCATAGCGGCGTACAGGCTGTCCTTCTCGGACTTCTTCACCACCCGGTCACGGGAGCGAAGATCGGGGTCCGTCAGCTGCAGCTGCACGGACACGCGGGTGGCCACGTCCATGTCCTTCTCCTTCTTGGTGTCGAGGATCTGGAACATTACGATATATTTATCGGCCATGCTGCCGTAGTAGATCAGATTGTCCACCCGGCGCAGGGGATGATTTTTATAAACAAGGCCTTCGCCTTTTTTCACGTCTGCCATGAAAGTACCTCCATTGAAAAACTTTGTAACCGAATTGTAACACATATGGCAGCGGCTGTCAACGCGCACCGGTAGGAAAAATTCGGAAAATGCCGTTGGAACGGGGAAAATAGGCGCAAAAAATGCCGCACGGCCACGCCGCGCGGCATTTTTGTCACAGCCTTTACAGCTCCAGATAGCTCTTGACCAGCACCTGCAGCAGCTCATCCCGGTCGATCTTGCAGATCAGCGTCCGGGCGGAGTTGTGGTTGGTGATGTAGGTGGGATCCGCCGACAGGATGTAGCCCACGATCTGGTTGATGGGATCGTAGCCCTTCTCCTTCAGGGATTCGTAGACGGTGGTCAGGATATAGTGGACCTGTTGATCCTTATCCTCAGCCGCGTTGAACTTTCTGGTGTAATCGTCCATATTGGCACCGCCTTTCATCTATATAGCCCTTAGTATACGCCTTCTCCCGGTTTCTGTAAAGAGGGAAAAAGCGCCGGTGCCGGAAAAAGGGAGCTGGTTCAGCGGGAGCGCAGCTCCGCGCCGAAGCGCTTGGACAGCTTTTTCAGCACGGAGTTGGCCACCTCCTCGATCTCGGCGGAGGTCAGGGTCTTTTCCGTGGAGCCGATGGTCAGCCGCGCCGTCAGGGACTTCTTGCCCGCCGGCACCTGCTTGCCCCGGTACTCGTCCACGAAGGACGCGCCGTGGAGCAGGGGGTTCTTCACGCCCTCGATGGTCTCGGCCACGTCCGCCCACTTCACCTCGCCGTCCAGCAGAAGGGAGATGTCATAGTCGGTCATGGGATACTCCGCCAGATGGGTGAAGGTGTTGGTGCGGGAGCGCAGGGGTACCAGCGCGTCCTGATCCAGCTGGAACAGCATGACGTTGACGTTCTTGATGCCGCAGGCCATGGACACCCGCTTACTCAGCAGGGCCAGATCGCCGATGCGTTCCTCACCCAGATAGATGTTGAGCCACACCACCTCGTCAGCCCACACGGGCTTTTCCACCTGCCGGAAGTCATAGCGCTCCATGTGGGTATAGCGGGGCATCATCTCCACCACACCCTTGGCCTTGCGGAACAGAGCTGCCACGTCCTTGCCGGCGGACACGAAGGCGCCGGCCACGTTCTTACGCTGGGAGGGCAGCTTTTCACGGGGATCGTAGGGGGTGGTGTAGTCCGTATCGTGGAACACCTGCGCCGTCTCAAAGATGGCGAAATCGCCGTAGTACCGCTCGTTCTTGGCCACCGCCTTGCACAGGTTGGGCAGCAGGGAGGAGCGGATAAAGCGCTCGGAGGGAGACGGCGGGGTAGACAGCGCCAGAATGCCGTCGGTGCTCTGGAGGATGGCGTTGACATAGCTCTCCTCCATCCAGGGATAGCTGAAGATCTCCTGCATCCCGCAGCGGACGGCCAGATATTCCTTGATATGCCGCTCCAGATCCTTGTCCAGCTGGTTGATGGCGCCGTCGAAGGAGGTGGTGATGGGCTCGGCCTCGAAGTTCTCGTAGCCGTACATCCGGGCGACCTCCTCCATGATGTCGGCCTTGATGGACACATCGCCGGTGGAGCGCCAGGTGGGTACCACCACGTGCATATTGTCGCCGCTGAAGGTGAGTTGGAAGCCCAGCGGCGCCAGCTTGGCGGTGATATCCTCCGGCGTCAGGGTCTTGCCCAGACGGCGCTCCAGCCAGCTGACAGGCACATCGATCTCCGCCTTTTGCAGCGGCACGGGATAGTAGTCGGCAAGGCCGGTGACCTGCATATCGGGATACAGCTCACGGAACAGCTGCATGGACAGATCCAGAGCCTGATCGCAGCGCTCGGGGTCGATGGCCTTTTCATACCGGGCGGAGGCCTCGGTGCGGTTGTCGTACCGCAGGGCGGTGCGGCGGATGCCGGCGGCCTGGAAGTTGGCCACCTCCAGAATGACCTTGTCCGTCTCGGGCAGGATGGAGTCCTTGGCGCCGCCCATGATGCCTGCCAGACCCACCACGCCTGCGTCGTCGGCGATGGTCAGATCGTCGGCAGTGAGGGACAGCTCTTTGCCGTTGAGCAGCAGCAGCTTCTCGCCCTCCTCGGCGCGGCGCACGATAATGTGACCGGCAATGTGGTCAGAGTCGAAGGCGTGGGTGGGCTGACCGGTGGCCAGCATCACATAGTTGGTGACGTCCACCAGCGCGTTGATGGGCCGCATACCCACGCGCCAGATGCGGCTTTGCATCTTGTAGGGGGCGGGCTTGACGCTGAGCCCCTCGATCTGAGCGGACAGGTAGCGCGGGCAGCGCGCCGCGTCCTCCACGGTGACGTGGAACCCGGCGGTGTTCTCCACGTTCCGGTCGAAGTGGGGGAACTCCACCATGGGCAGATGGTACAGCGCCGCCAGCTCCCGGGCGATGCCGTAGTGCCCCCACAGGTCGGGGCGGTTGGTCATGGACTTGTTGTCGATTTCCAGGATGATATCGTTGAGATCCAGCGCGTCGGCCAGCGGTGTGCCGGCGGGCGCATCGAAGGCGCTGAGGTCGAGGATGACGGCCTCCCCCTCCACGGGGAACAGGTCGGCAAGGCCGATCTCCACGGCGCCGCAGATCATGCCATAGCTGTCCACGCCCCGGAGCTTGCTCTTTTTGATCTCCACCGGCTCACCCTCGCCGTGCCAGCGGCAGAAGGAGCCGGGCAGCGCCACCGCCACCTTCATGCCGTCGCGGAGGTTGGTGCCGCCGCAGACGATCTCCTTGATGTCGCCGCCGCCGATGTCGGTGCGGCAGATACGCAGCTTATCCGCGTTGGGGTGGGGCAGGACCTCCTTGATCTCACCCACCACCATATCGTGGAACGAAGCGCCCAGATCGACGGCGTCCTCCACCTCCACGGTGGACATGGTCAGGTCATAGGCCAGACGCTTCAGATCCATATCCTCCGGCAGCTTTACATAATCCCGGATCCAATTCAGTGATACTTTCATTTCAGCACCCCTCCCTCATCAATGGAATTGCTCAAGGAACCGCAGATCGGCGCTGTGGAACAGGCGGACGTCGTCCACGCCGTAGCGCATCATGACCAGACGGTCCAGACCGATGTTGACATAGAAGCCGGTGTACTCATCGGGGTCGAGGCCCGCGGCCTTCAGAACATTGGGATGGGGCGTGCCGCCGGGCATGACCTCGATCCAGCCCACGTGCTTGCACACGCTGCACCCCTTGCCGCCGCAGACCAGACAGCCCATGTCGATCTCGAAGCCCGGCTCCACAAAGGGGAAGAAGCCGGCGCGCATCCGTACCGGAACGTCCCGGCCGAACACCTTGCTCAGGATGCTCTTGATCATCACCTTGCCGGAGGCGAAGGTGAAGTCCTTGTCCACGATCAGCGCCTCATACTGGAAGAAGGCGCGCTCGTGGCGGGCGTCCGTCGTCTCGTTGCGGTACACCTTGCCGGGGTACACAAAGCGGTAGGGGGGCTTGTGGGTCTGCATATAGCGGACGGAGCCGCCGGTCAGGTGGGGGCGCAGGCACAGCTTGTCCCAGCAC
>OMCS01000579.1_pt1 | contig 19102 bp, 16 predicted proteins | sample 1674241 | NCBI WGS metagenome assembly OMCS01 (sample SAMEA103958153, study PRJEB25191) | human gut metagenome
CAAGAGAAGCTGACTGTGAGGCGGCAGTCGTGGAAGTAGAGGTTCCAATCTGTAATCGGGGAATGGTTTCCGAAACGGTACAGGTGGAAATTACATTGACCGGACCGAATGGGGCAGAAGCAGCCGCAGAGCACATACCGGTAACTGTTTTTGGAGAAAGCACGCAGATGTGCTGTCAGCGTTTGCTTGTAGAACATCCTGCATTGTGGAGTGATGAAACACCAAATCTATACTCCTGCCGGATTACAATTTCTGAGGATGAAAATCCGATAGACAGTGTAAATATTTCAACAGGAATCCGTACACTTCGGCTGAATGCAAAACATGGGCTGTTAGTGAACGGTAAACCAACGAAACTGAGGGGAACCTGTATTCACCATGATAATGGGATTATCGGAGCGGCAACATTTCCGGATGCGGAGTATCGGCGCTGCCGCCAGATGAAGGAAGCCGGATTTAACGCTCTTCGAAGTGCACATCATCCGATGAGTAAGGCAATGCTGGATGCCTGTGATAAACTGGGGATGCTGGTGATGGATGAACTGAGTGATATGTGGACTCGGACAAAGAATCCCCATGACTATGCAAATTATTTTCCGACACATTGGAAGCAGGATGTGTGGGACATGGTGGAAAAAGACGGTAAAACCATGGACCGGATGCGCGAGGACATCCGCCGGGACCTGAGCTACATGACCTACGCCCCCATCCTGTTCATCTCCGCCCTCACCGGCCAGCGGGTGGGCAGGCTGTTTGAGCTGATCAACTACGTGAACGATCAGGCGGCAATGCGTATCACCACCGGCACGCTGAACAGCGTGCTGGCGGACGCCCAGACCCGCGTGCAGCCCCCCACGGACAAGGGACGCCGTCTGAAGATCTACTACATGACGCAGGTGGGCGTGAAGCCGCCCCACTTCGTTATCTTCTGCAACGATAAAAAGCTGTTCCACTTTTCCTACCAGCGGTATCTGGAAAACCAGCTCCGCAGTGTGTTCGGCTTGGAGGGCACGCCCATCGTGCTGACTATCCGCCAAAAGGGGGAGGACGAAAATTGAAAGAGCTTCTGTCCGTATATTTGCTGTCGTGGCTGATCCTTCTGCTCCTGAGTTATTTTCTGGGCTGTCTTAACGGCTCGGTGATGGTCAGCCACTTCATCATCCACGACGACGTGCGGCAGCACGGCAGCGGCAACGCGGGGCTGACCAACTTCTACCGCACCTACGGCGCGAAATACGCGCTGGGCGTCATTCTCTTCGACATGGGCAAGACCGTGGTGGCGTGCCTGCTGGGCGGCACCCTGTTCAGCTGTCTGTTCGGCGACTGGACGCTGGGCGTTCTGCTGGGAGGCTTGGGCTGCGAGCTGGGTCATATGTTCCCCGTGTTCTTCGGCTTCAAGGGCGGCAAGGGCATCCTGTCCGGCGGCACGCTGGTCTGGCTGCTGAACTGGCGCATAGGGCTGATCGCATGGGGGCTGTTTGCCGTGCTGTGGCTGCTGACGCGATACGTCTCCCTCGGCTCTCTCTGCGCCACGCTGTCCATGCCCGTCTCCACGTATTTCTTCTGCGGCCGCAGCGTGCTCTACACGGTGCTGGCTGTGCTGGTGGCGGCACTTGTGGTGTGGTGCCACCGGGAGAATATCACGCGCCTGCTGCGCCATGAGGAGCGAAGGTTCCGCTGGCACACCGGCGCACCGAAAGACAACAACTAAACGAGAAAGGAAATCCAGGACATGAAACACAATCAGGTACGGCAGGTGCTCTTCCCCATTCTGGCTGCGTTTATCTGGGGTACCGCCTTCGTGGCGCAGGATCTTTGCGCCGACGCCATCGGCACCTTCACCTTCAACGCCGCCCGCTACTTTATCGCTGTGCTGGCTCTGCTGGTGGTCATCCTCATCAGCGACAAAATGAAGAAGGACAAGCCCGTCCTCTCCCCCGCCGAGAAAAAAGCCGCCAACAAGCAGCTGTGGATCGGCGGACTGTGCTGCGGCGCGGCTCTCGCCATCGCCTCCAACTTCCAGCAGGCGGGTCTGGTGGCCGGCACCGACGCCGGCAAGGCCGGCTTCATCACCGCCCTGTACGTGGTGCTGGTGCCCGTGTTTGGTCTGTTCTTCAAGCGTAAGGTCAACCTGCCCACCTGGATCGCCGTGGTGCTGTCCGTGGTGGCTCTGTACCTGCTGTGCATCAAGGGCAGCTTCACGCTGGCTCCCGGCGACCTGCTGATCCTCGTGTGCGCCGTGTGCTTCGCCGTACATATCCTCGTTATCGACCACTTCACCGCCACGGTGGACGGCGTAAAGCTCAGCTGCCTGCAATTCCTGTTCGCCTGCATCATTTCCTCCGTCTGTATGTTCATCTTCGAGGACGTGGACATGGCGGCGATCCTCTCCTGCGTCATGCCCCTGCTGTACGTGGGTATCTTCTCCTGCGGCGTGGGCTACACCCTGCAAATTCTGGCACAGAAGGACTCCAATCCCACGGTGGTCACCATCCTGCTCAGTCTGGAGAGCGTGTTCGCCGTCATCGCCGGTGCCATCATCCTCAAGCAGCAGATGTCCGTCCGCGAGTACATCGGCTGCGGGGTGATGTTCGCCGCCGTCATTCTGGCACAGCTGGAATTCCCCGTGAAGAAAAAAGCCGAATAAAGCGCGAAAAAAAGAAGCACCTCCCGGTGCTTCTTTTTTCGCGCTTTTTCCCGTCAAAACAGCGTCACCTGACTGGTATCCGCCATCCCGGCGAAGGCACCCAACGCCTTGAGCTGCTCGATGTGGGTCTTACTGAGCTTGTTGCAGGTGGTGGCGAACTCCTCCACGGAGATAAACGTCTTTCCCTCCCGTTTTTCCACCGTGTCCAGTGCCGCCGTCTCCCCCAGACCGCGCACCGTCACGAAGGGCGGCAGCAGCCCGTTCTCCGTGATCTTGAAGTGCGTGGCGTCAGAGTCGTAAATGCTGATGGTGTCGAAGTGGAACCCCCGCAGATAGAACTCGTAGCACACCTCCAGCGTCACCAGCAGGTTCTGCTCCACGTCGGTGGCGTCCTTGTCGTTCTCGATCTCCCGGATCTTCTGCTTCACCGCGTCCATGCCGGCGCAGCAGTATTCCGCGTCGAACGCCTTGGCGCGGATGGAGAAGAACGTGGCGTAGAACGCCAGCGGCTCGTGTACCTTGAACCACGCGATGCGGAACGCCATCATCACGTAGGCGACGGCGTGCGCCTTGGGGAAGAGATAGCCGATCTTCGCCAGAGAGCCGATGTACCAGTCCGGCACCTGATGCTCCCGCATGGCCTCCTCCCAGCCCTCCTGAAAGCCGCCCTTCTTCACCTTGCCCTTGCGGACAGCCTCCATGATCTTGAAGCTCATTTTCGGCTCCAGCCCCATGGAGATCAGGTACAGCATAATGTCGTCGCGGCAGCCCACCGTCTCCAAAACGGAGGCGGTGCCGCCCACGATCAGATCCCGTGCGTTCCCCAGCCACACGTCCGTGCCGTGGGAGAAGCCGGACAGCCGCACCAGCGTGTTGAAGTCCTTGGGCATGGTGTCCATCAGCATCCCGCGGGTGAACCGCGTGTTGAACTCCGGTATCGCCACGGCTCCCGTGGGGCCGAGAATCTCGTCGTTTTCAAAGCCCAGCACCTTGGAGGATGTGAAGATGCTCATGGTGTCCGGGTCGTCCAGCGGGATGGCACGGGCATTGACGCCGGTGAGATCCTCCAGCATCTTGATCATGGTGGGGTCATCGTGCCCCAGCATATCCAGCTTCAGGAGGTTGTCCTCCATGCAGTGGTATTCAAAGTGGGTGGTCACCGTCTCGCTGTTGGGGTCGTCGGCAGGGTGCTGCACAGCGGTGAAGTCCTCCACGTCCATGTCGTCCGGCACCACCACCAGCCCGCCGGGGTGCTGTCCCGTGGTGCGCCGCACGCCCACGCAGCCCAGCGTCAGCCGATCCAGCTCCGCGTTGGACGCCGTCTCGCCCCGCTCCTCCAGATACTTTTTCACCATGCCGAAGGCGGTCTTTTCCGCCAGTGTGCCAATGGTTCCGGCGCGGAACACCTGCGTCTTGCCGAACATCTCGATGGCGTGCTGGTGCGCCCGTGCCTGGTACTCTCCGGAGAAATTCAGGTCAATATCGGGCACCTTGCCGCCGCCGTAGCCGAGGAACGTCTCAAAGGGGATGTCGAAGCCGTCCTTGACGTACTTCTCCCCGCAGACGGGGCACACCTTGTCCGGCATATCCGCGCCGCAGCCGTAGCTGCCGTCGGTGACAAATTCCGTGTTCTTGCACTTGGGGCAGCGGTAGTGGGGCGGCAGGGAGTTGACCTCCGTGATGCCCGACATATACGCCACCAGCGAGGAGCCCACAGAGCCACGCGACCCCACCAGATAGCCGTTCTCCAGACTGCGCTGCACCAGCTTCTGGGCGGACATATACACCACGTCGTACTTGCCGAGGATGCTTTTCAGCTCCACATTCAGCCGGTCAACGATCAGCTGGGGCGGCTCATCGCCGTACAGCTCGTGGCACTTCCTCCACACCATGTCGTGCAGCTCCTGCTCGGAGTTCTCCAGCCGCGGCGGGAACAGCTGTCCCGGCGGCAGCAGCTCGATCTCCTCAATGCGGTCGGCAATGGCGCGGGGGTCGTCAATGACCACCCGATGCGCCTCCGCCTCGCCCAGATAGGCGAACTCCGCCAGCATCTCCTCCGTGGTCTTGAAGTAGATGGGCAGCGGCGCGTCTGCGTCGGCGAACTTCTTGCTGGCAAGGAGGATGCGGCGGTACACCTCGTCCTCCGGCTCCTGGAAATGCACGTCGCCGGTGGCGCACACCGGCTTTCCCAGCTCCCGCCCCAGACTGACGATGGTGCGGTTGAACTCCCGCAGCTCCTCCTCCGACTGCACCGTGCCGTTCCGCAGCATGAACATATTGTTGCAGATCGGCTGTATCTCCAGATAGTCGTAGAAGGACGCAATACGCTTCAGCTCCGCTCTGTCCTTATTCTCCGCAACGGCGCGGAACAGCTCGCCCGCCTCGCAGGCGGAGCCGATAATAAGCCCCTCCCGGTGCTTCACCAGCTCCGTCTTGGGAATGATGGGGAACCTCTTGAAATGCTTCAGATTGGACGCCGACACCAGCTGGTACAGATGCTTCAGCCCCAGCTTGTTTTTTGCCAGAATGATAATATGCTTGGGGTGCCGGTTGCCGCCGCCCATAGGCCGCAGCTTCTCCATCTCCCGGTTGATCTCCTGCAAGCGGGAAATGCCCATCTCCCGCCGCATCTTCTCGAAGAACGGAATGAGCATATACGCCACCATCCCCGCGTCGTCCGACGCCCGGTGGTGGTTGAAGGCGGGCAGGTCAAGGTGCTCCGCCACAATGTCCAGCTTGTACTTGTGCAGCTCCGGCAGCAGATTCTGCGCTAGAATCAGCGTGTCCACATAGGTGGGGTCGAAGTCCAGCCCCGCCCTGCGGCACCCGGCGCGAATAAACCCTATGTCGAACTCCGCGTTGTGCGCCGCCAGCGGTCTGCCGTCCACGAAGCGCAGAAACGCCGCCAACGCCTCCTCCGGCGGCGGCGCGTCCTCCAGCATAGCGTCGGTGATGCCCGTCAAGCCGATGATCTCCGGCGTCAGCCGCCGTCCCGGATTCACGAACGTCTGGAATTTGTCGGTGATCTGCCCGTTTTTCAGCACCACCGCGCCGATCTCCGTAATGGCCTCCCGCTGTACCTTCAAGCCGGTAGTCTCAATGTCGAAGCATACGATCTCATCGTCAAAATCCTGCTCCTGCCCGCCGTGTACGGCGACGCGGTCGTCCAGATCGTTGATGTAGTACCCCTCCACGCCATAGAGTATCTTGATCTTCCCCTTGGCGGCGTCCCGCGCCTTGGGGAACGCCTGCACCGTGCCGTGGTCGGTGATGGCGATGGCGGGGTGTCCCCACGCCGCCGCCTGCTTGACCACCTTGCCCACGTCGGTCAGCGCGTCCATGCTGCTCATCTGGGTATGTAAATGCAGCTCCACCCGCTTCTCCGGCGCATCGTCGCGCCGTCCGGGGTGGTCAGCCTTCATAATATTCACCGGGCGCAGCATGATGTCCTTGCCGTCATAGGTCAGCTCCACCTTGCCCTGCAGCCGCAGCCACATTCCGTCGCTGACGGCACTGCCCAGCACCTTGGATTCCTTCTCGTCCATCGCCTTGCGGACGGCAACGGAGCCGTTCTCGTCGGTGAGGTCGAAGTTCAGCGTCCACATACCCTTACGCCGCGTCTCGTAGCACTCCGACTTGAACACGCGCCCCTCCACAATGGCGTTGCCCTGCTTGATGTTCAGCTCCCGGATGGGCGTCAGCTTCCCGGTGAACGCCTTGCCCCACAGGACGCCGCTCTCCCCTTTCCGGGTATCGCTGCGGAAATGCAGCAGTACGCGGTGCAGGTCGTACTGCTGCGCCAGCATCTGCTGCAGCGCGTCCTGTGCCGCCTGCGGCAGCGTCTCGCCGCTCTCTATCTGCACCTCCAGCGTCCGCGCCTCCCTGTCCAGCACACCGCTGACGACGTAAGCGTCGTGGAGCAGCAGCCGCAGCTGGCGCGGAGCCTGAAAGCTCTCAAACAACGTAAAAAACGGTACTCTCTCCGCCATTTTTTCTCCTTACAGCTTCTCGATTTCCTCAAATAGTGCGTCCACCAGCTGCTCCTGCGGCAGCTTACGCAGTATCTTCCCCTTGGCGAACAGCAGCCCTTCCCCGCTGCCGCCGGCGATGCCCACATCGGCGGCGGACGCCTCGCCGGGGCCGTTGACCACGCACCCCATCACCGCCACGGTGATGGGCTTCGTGCAGTCCTTCAGCCGCCGCTCCACCTCCCGCGCAATGGGGATCATGTCGTACTTCGTCCGTCCGCAGGTGGGGCAGGAGATCAGATCCGGCCCGCTGCGGCGCAGACCGCAGACCTGCAATATCTTTTTCGCGGCGACGACCTCCTCCACCGGATCCGCCGTCAAGCTCACCCGCAGGGTGTCGCCGATCCCGCGGCACAGAAGCCCGCCGATGCCCACGGCGGATTTCAGCACGCCCATCTCCGGGGTGCCCGCCTCGGTGACGCCCAGGTGCAGCGGGTAGTCCACCCGCTCGTGGAGGTACGCATACGCCGCCATATTCACCGGTACGCGGGAGCACTTCACGGAGATGCAGATGTCCTCAAAGCCGCATTCCTCCAGCAGCCGGACGTGCCCCAATGCGCTCTCCGCCAACGCTTCAGCGGTAACGCCGCCGTACTTTTGCAGCAGCTCCTTTTCCAGCGAACCGCCGTTGACGCCCACCCGGATGGGGATATTTTTTTCCCGGCAGGCGTCCGCCACGGCGCGAACCTTCTCCTTGCTTCCGATGTTTCCGGGGTTGATGCGGATCTTGTCGATGCCCCCCTCGGCGCACAGCAGAGCCAGCTTGTGATCGAAGTGGATGTCCGCCACCAGCGGGATGTGGATGCGCGCCTTGATCGCCGGAATGGCGCGGGCAGCCTCCTCCGTGGGGACGGCGACGCGCACGATGCCGCAGCCCGCCTCCTCCAGCCGGAGGCATTGTGCCACAACGGCTTCCACGTTTTCCGTCGGCACGCTGCACATGGACTGAATGGACACCGGTGCGCCGCCGCCCACGGGCACCGCACCCACCTGAATACGCCTTGTCACGCCACGCGCCTCCTCACTTTATCAGCTTTCCCACGTCGCTGAATACCAGCACCACCATCAGTGCCAGCAGCAGAACAAGCCCCGCGAAGTGGATATAATTCTCGTACTTAGAGGGTATCGTCACCTTGAACACATACCGGCAAATGCCGTTGATCATCAAGAAGAATATGCGCCCTCCGTCCAATGCCGGCAGGGGCAGCAGGTTCATCACCGCCAGATTCACCGCCACCAGCGCGCCGATGTAGGCGATATTCTCCACCGCCGCCCTCACCGTCTCGGACTGCTCCCCCACCTGCACCATGGTGGAGACGATGCCCACCGGGCCGCTGAGATCCTTCAGTCCCGCCTGCCCCGTCAGGAGCATTTCCAGACTGAGCCGCACCATCCGCACAAAGTCCACGGCGTTGTTCCATGTGTAGGCCAGCTTGTCGCCGAAGGTCGCCTCCTCCGCACCGAAGTACATCCCGTAGCCGGAGTAGCTTCTGCCGCTCTGGTCGGTGTACGTCTGCCGCTCCATGGGGAAATCGCGCAGCTGCACCTTCTCGCCGCCGCGCTCCACCGTCAGGTCGAAAACGCCCGTCTGGTTCAGCTGCATCAGCAGACTGACGTCGCTGTAAATATACACCCGCTCCCCGTCGATGGACAGGATGCGGTCGCCGGTCTGCAAGCCGTCGGCACGCTCCAGCGGGCAGCCGTCGGCAAAGCCGGTGATCACCGGCTGGTAAAAGCCCGCCGCCGGGGCGTACAGGCAGAAGATGATGACGAGTCCCGCCAGAAAGTTCATGGCCGCGCCGGCGGCGAAGATAATGAGCTTGTGCCAGAAGCCCTGATTGTTCAGAGCCGCCGGGTCGTCGGAGTCCTCCTCCTCGCCCTCCATGGCGCAGAAGCCGCCCACCGGGAAGGCGCGGAGGGAATACTGTGTGTCGCCCTTCTGCTTTCTCCAGAGGACGGGACCCATGCCGATGGCGAACTCATTGACCCGCACACCGCACGCCTTTGCCGCCAGAAAATGTCCCAGCTCGTGAACGGCGATGAGCACGCCGAACACCAGCAGAGCCGCTATGATATACAAAACCATGTATGAAACTCCTTTTCAGGGCTTGACTTCGCGCCGCGCCGCCCCGTCTGCTTCCAGTATATCCGCAAGGCTTGGCTTATATTGCACCGGTACGCGCTCTATGGCGCGCTCCACGCGGCGGGGAATGTCGTTAAAGCCGATCTCGCCCGCCAAAAACAGCCCCACGGCCGCCTCGTTGGCTCCGTTGAGGATGGCGCAGGCGGTGCCGCCGGTTTTGGCGGCCTGCCGCGCCAGACGGAGGCAGGGAAATGCCGTCTCGTCGGGCGGGGCGAATGTCAGTGCACCGCAGGTCAGCAGATCCAGCGGCGCGTCCGGGCTTTCCGCCCGGTAAGGGTACGTGAGCGCGTAGCGGATGGGCAGCTTCATGTCCGGCGTGCCCAGCTGCGCCAGCAGCGCGCCGTCCCGGTACTCCACCAGCGAGTGGACGATGCTCTGGCGGTGGATCACCGCCTGCACCTGTTCCGCCGGCAGGCGGTAGAGCCGCATCGCCTCGATGATCTCCAGCCCCTTGTTCATCAGTGTGGCGGAGTCCACGGTGATCTTCGGCCCCATGTGCCAGTTGGGATGGCGCAGGGCGTCCGCCGCCGTGACGCGCTCCAGCTCCTCGAATGTCCTGCCGTAGAAGGGGCCGCCGGAGCAGGTCAGCAGGATGCGCTTGACCTCGCCCCTGTCGCGGCAGCCTTGCAGGCACTGGAACACCGCGCTGTGCTCTGAGTCCACCGGCACGATCTCCGCGCCGTACTGCGCCGCCGCGTCCATGACCAGCTCACCGGCGCAGACCAGCGTCTCCTTGTTGGCAAGCGCGATGCGCTTGCCCTGTTGGATGGCGGCGAGGGTGGGCTTCAGCCCCACGCTGCCCATGACCGCCGTTACCACCGTGTCCGCCTCGGGGAGCGTGGCCGCCGCCAGCAGCCCCTCCTCCCCCGCCATGACCTCGATGCCGGTGCCCCGCAGCCGGCGTCTCAGCTCCTGCGCCGCCGTCTCGTCATACAGCACCGCAAGGCGCGGCATGAGCTGCCGCGCCTGCCGCTCCAACAGGTCGATCTGTGTGTGGGCGGTCAGAGCCGCCACGGAGAGTCCCAGCTCCCGGACGACCTCTAAGGTCTGCCGCCCGATGGAGCCTGTCGCGCCCAGAAGGGCGATGGTCTTAGTCATCTTATGTAGTCCCTCAATACAGCGTAATGGCTTCCACGATCAGCCACGTCACCGGCGCGGCGAAGATCACGCTGTCAAACCGATCCAGCACGCCGCCGTGTCCCGGCAGCAGCCGCCCGTAGTCCTTGATGCCGCACTGCCGCTTGACGCAGGAGAAGCACAGATCGCCCAGCTGCCCCAGCAGCGCGCCCACAAAGCCCAGCAGCACGCACCAGCCGATGTGGAGCTGCACCTCCGTGCACAGGAAGAAGAAAATGCGGAACAGGATCATGCCCACCATGCCGCCCACAAGGCCGCTGACCGCGCCCTCCCGCGTCTTTTTGGGGCTGACGCGGGGAGCCAGCTTTGTTTTGCCGAAGAGCATACCGCCGAACAGTGCCAGCGAGTCGCTCATAAAGGCGGACACCAGCGGAATGAGCACCAGCCCTGCGCCGTATTCCAGCATCCGCAGCCGCACAAGGCAGCCCAGCGACAGGGGGATGAGCAGTCCGGACACGGCGATGGCACTGAAATCCGGGAAGTCCAGCTCGTCGTCCTTGCCATACGCCTGCACCGCCGCCACGAACAGCACCACGATCAGTGCCGTCAGCAGCCAGCACATAACGTGGTGGGCGGTGCTGCCCTGAAAATCGCCGCTGCCGAAGTACACGGTGAACACGGTGAACACCGACAGCGTCGCCGCCAGCCCCCACCAGTGCCGCGCCTTCTCCGGCGCGGCGGCTGCCATAAACTCGTGGCAGCCGATAACGCACAGCAGTGCCATCAGCACCGCCGTCGCCCAGTCCGGGGCGAAGCAGAGCAGACCGATAAGGGCGGGTACGCCCACCACCGCCACCAATATTCTTTGTTTCATGGCGTCACCTCATTTCACACCGCCGAACCGGCGGTCGCGCCGCTGATAGTCGATAATGGCACTGTCCAGCTCCTGCCGGGTGAAGTCGGGCCAGAGCGTGTCGCAGAAGTAGAGCTCGCTGTACGCGCACTGCCACAGCAGGAAGTTGCTGAGGCGGATCTCGCCGCTGGGGCGGATGATCAGCTCCGGGTCGGGGATGTCGGCGGAGTACAGGTGCCTGCCGAAGCTCTCCTCCGTCCAGTCCTCCCCCGCCTCGGCGCAGAGCCGCGCGGCGCGGAGGATCTCCGCCCTGCCGCCGTAGTTCAGGCAGATGTTCGCCTGAAACCCGTCCCCGTACCGGTGGGAGAGGTCGTCAGTTTTGCGGATGAGAGCCTGCAGCTCCGGCGACAGCGGACTCATATCGCCGAAGAACCGCAGATGGATGCGGTCACGCTCCATGGTGTCGATCGCCTCGCGGAGATACTGCTCCAGCAGCGTCATAATGGCTCCCACCTCGTCGGCGGGACGCCTCCAGTTCTCGGTGGAGAAGGCGTAGACCGTCAGGTACGCCACGCCCAGCTCCCTGCAATATGCGGCGATGTCGCGGAAAACCTCCGCCCCCGCCTTATGCCCCGCCGTGCGGGGCAGGCCGCGTTTTTTCGCCCAGCGGCCGTTGCCGTCCATAATAACAGCGATATGGCGGGGAAGGCGGCTCCTGTCCACCTCCCCCGCCGTTTGGGGCGTTTTCTTCGTAAACAGTCCCATTAAACAGACATCAATTCCTTTTCCTTGTTGTCCAGGATCTTGTCGATCTCCTTGCAGCTGTCATCGGTCAGCTTCTGCAGGTCCTTCTCGGCGATCTTCAGCTCGTCCTCGGTGATCTCGGACGCCTTCTGCTGCTTCTTGAAGTTATCCATCGCATCCCGGCGGATATTCCGCACAGCCACCTTGCCGTTCTCGGCGTACTTGTGGATCTGCTTGACCAGCTCCTTGCGGCGCTCCTCGGTCAGCTGGGGGAAAGCCAGACGAATGCACTTACCGTCGTTCTGGGGGTTGATGCCCAAGTCGGACTCCTGAATGGCCTTTTCAATACCCTTCAGAATACTGGCATCCCAAGGGGTAATGACCAGCGTCCGCGGGTCAGGAGAGCCGATAGAGCCGATCTGCTGGATGGGCGTGGGGGTCCCGTAGTAGTCCACACTGATGCGGTTGAGCACGGAAGCGTTGGCGCGGCCGGCACGCACGGTGTCGAAGTCGCTCATCACGGATTCAATGCTCTTCTTCATTTTTTCCTCGTAAACCTTGTACTCGTCCTTCAACATGGGGTCAGTCCTCCTTCACGATCGTTCCGATTTTTTCGCCGCGCAGGGCGCGGATGATATTCTCAGGGTCCTTCAGTGCGAACACCAGTACGGGGATGTGGTTGTCCATGGACAGGCTGGTGGCGGTGGAGTCCATCACGGCAAGGTGACGCTTGAGCACCTCGTCGTAGGTGATGGATTCGAATTTCACGGCGTTGGCGTTCTTGGCGGGGTCGCTGTCGTACACGCCGTCGATGTTCTTCGCCAGCAGGATCACGTCCGCCTCGATCTCCGCTGCGCGGAGCACCGCCGCCGTGTCGGTGGAGAAGAACGGGCAGCCGATGCCGCAGCCGAAGATGACCACGCGTCCCTTTTCCAGATGGCGGATGGCTCTTGCGCGGATGTACGGCTCTGCCACGGCGCGGATCTCCAACGCCGTCTGCACCCGGACGTCCACGCCCTTTTGCTCCAGCACGTCCGCCATCGCCATGCAGTTCATGGCAGTCGCCAGCATGCCCATGTGGTCGGCGCGGGTGCGCTCGATGTGCCCCTCGCCGTCCTTCACGCCGCGCCAGAAGTTGCCGCCGCCGATGACGATGCCCACCTGCACACCCATGTCCACGCACTGCTTGATAACGTCCGCCACGCGTCCCATGACCTGAAAGTCAAGTCCCACGTGCTTGTCGCCCGCCAGTGCCTCGCCGCTGATCTTCAGCAGCACGCGTTTGAATATCGGTTGCTCCATCGCTGTGCCTCCCTTATTTTCTACCCGTTATTCTACCTTATTTCTCACGGTTTGCATAGAGGGAAAACGAAAATTTTCCTAATTCTTTTTTCTGCGCCCCGTGCCTGTGGGGACGGAGACAGAAAGAAACCGGTTGTTTTTCCGGCGGGGCGGTGTATAATGGGGAAAACACCGTTTTCGGAGGCTGATACCATGGAACTTCTGCACGTCCTCGGCAACACCTACGCCGCGGCTGCCGCCACCGCGCTGCTGCCCGTCTACAAGCTCAACGACCGGGAGGTGGTGCTCATCGACACAGGCTACGCCAAGCTGGATCGCGCCGCGCTGACAAACCTCATCGATGGGCAGGGCTGGCGTCTGCGCGCCGTGCTGTGCTCCCACGCCCACTTTGACCACACGGGCAACGTGCGGTATTTGCAGGAAAAATACGGCGCGGAGGCCGCCATCTCTCTTATTGAAGCGGGGATCTCCGTGAATCCGGACAGCTACCGCGCCAACTACGTGGCGTTGACCTACGGCAAGAGCCGGGAGATCTTTCTGGAGGAGTGCTTCACCGCCGACCGCGTTATCTTCCCCCAGGACGACCACATCGACGTGGATGGGGCGCGGTTTGCCGTGCTGCCGCTGCCGGGGCACTCGGCGGGGCACGTGGGCTTCGTCACGCCGGACGGCGTGGCGTATGTGGGCGACTGCCTGATCAGCCAGAGCGAGATCGACAACGCCAAGCTGCCCACCAGTATGTTCATCGCCCGTGATCTGGAGAGCAAGGAATCCCTCCGCGCCACGGACTACCCCGCCTACATCATCGCCCACAAGGAGATCATCACGGACAGGGCTACGTGGAACGCCCTGATCGACAGCAATATCGCCTTCATCCACCGCAAGGAGCGGGAGCTGCTGGACGACCTCACCGACGGCATGACGTTCTCCGACTGGATATACGCCTTCTGCCGGCGGGAGAACGTCCGCACACGGCAGGAGCTGAAATTCAGCATCGTGGAGCGGAATTTTGTGAACTTCACCGACTGGCTCACCGACACCGGCAGGGTGCGGGTGGAGCGGGAGTTCTGCGCCAAGAGGTATTACCACGGCTGAGAAGCCGCACGCATGGAAAAGCCACCCCATCGGGGTGGCTTTTCCGCTCTGTTTATTCCTCAAAGGGCACGCCGAACATCTGCCAGAACTGCCGGTTTTCGCTGTCGGACACCATGGCGGAGCTCCACGAGCCGAACGTAAAGCTGGCGCAGCTGTCCGTCCCCTTCAGCACCGACACCGTCCGCCCGTCGTCGAAGGTCACCGTCAGCTTTGCGCCGAACCCACAAGAGGCTCCGCCGCCGTAGGCTCTGGCGTTGGTGAGCATCCTTTGCAGAGCGGGCAGGTCGGCTTTGTCGGCGGTGTACGTCTCGCCGCCGTAGAACTCCAGCTTGGCGGCGGTCATATTGCCCCGGAAATCCTCCGGCGTCACGAAGGTATAGCCGCACTGCTCCGTCAGTATTTTCAGCACCGTGGGCGGCACGGGCTGATAGTCGTTGCCCATGTAGGAGGCAATATCCTCATCGCCCTGCCGCAGCTGGGCGCACACCTGATACCACTCCGGCTGCACCAGTCCCTTCTCCGACTGGATGGTCTGCACCTGCTCCTCCGTCAGCGGCACGACCTGCTTTGCGGAGCCGCCTGCCTCCCACGTGATCTGATAGACCTCCAGCTCCGCCGCAGGTCTGCGGAACTTCACGATATACGCGCTCTCCCCGCCGATACCCAGCGCACCGTCCAGCGTGAACGGTCCCGTGTTGGGGAACAGCTCGACAGCGTCGCCGTTTTTCATATAGAGCTTATACTGCCCGTGGGTCTTTCCGGTGCTGTCCTCATAGGTGGGTGCGATCAGCACGTTCAGTGTCGCGCCGGGGTGCAGGGTGTAAACGGTGACTGCGCCCCTGTTGTTCTCGTCGTAAACCACCGGTTCCTCGGTGTAGCTGTAAATGCCGCTGATCTGCACGCTGAGTCCCTGAACGACCTGCGTGACCTGCATCCCTTTCTCCGTAGTGCCCACAGTGGAGGCGGCGTACAAGTCCCATCTGCTGATGTCCGCCAGCAGCACCTCCGATGCGTCGCCCCGGCCGTCGGGGGCTTGCTGTCCCGCCAGCCGGCGGAGATACGCCTCCACCGTGTTGGGGGCTTTCTGGTAGCGGTGCGCCAGCACGGCCATGGCACCCTCGGCATACGCCCCGTCCGCGTTCAGATAGTACGCGCACAGGTAGCTCAGCGGCAGGGTGTTCCAATCGGGCAGCGTGTCGTTATAGACGATGCCGTAATCCTCCGCCCGGACGCTGCACGGGTCGTTTTCGCCGGTAACGCTCCACGGCATGGTTTCCTCAAAGCCCGGCTGCGCGTCCCCCTCATAGTAGACGATAGAGCCATCCTCCGCCATTGTCCGCAGCATATCCATATACGTCTGCAAGCCCTCTACGCTCTCCCGCGCCGCGCTCAGTGCATCCACATAACCCGCATGGTCGCTCGAATACACCACACCGTCCCCCGAATACACCGCGCCGATAACATAGAACGTACCCGCCTGATCGATGTCCGTCCAGCGGAACCAGTCCATATTGTCGATCAGTGCCATGGCGATATAGCCCCGCTGCGCCATCTGCCGGTTCCACTCCGCGCTGCGCTCCGGGACATCACCCGCAAAGGCATAGCACACCGTCACGCCCATAGGCTCCCTGTTCGTGTCCAAGCGGATGGAATAGGCGTATGTGCCTCTGCCCGCCGTATCGCCCATCTCCGGCATTCCCAGCGCGTCCAGTATCGCGCCCACGGCGGAGTTGTTGCCCACGTAGGGCGTCCGCAGGGCGTACAGCTCCTTCGCGTCCAGGGGATAGCCGCCCTTGTCCTCCGCCGGCTTCGTCAGCAGACACGCGCCGATGATGACCGCCGCGACCGCCACCATGACCGCCGCCCAGACCGCAGGCTTCTTGTAGTGTATCACGTTTTTCACCCTTTCCTTTACCGCCACCTCGCCGAACGCCAGCGGGCACACCGCCGCCATTTTCGGCTGGGCGGCGCAGGACACCAGTGCGCGGGAGTATGCCGCCCGCCGGGAGGTGTCGGCGTTTTTCAGTGCCAGCTCATCACAGGCGTTCTCCATGTCCCGCCCCAGCAGGATATACGACGCCCACAGCACCGGGTTGAACCAGTGCACCGCCAGCAGCAGAAACGCAAAGGGCTTCATCACGTGATCCCACCGGCGGATGTGGCACCGCTCGTGGGCAAGCACCTGGGGCAGATCCTCCGGCGACACGCTCTCCGGCACGTAGATGCGCGGTGCGATAATGCCCAGCACGAAGGGCGTGCTCCACTGGGCGCAGCGGTACACATTGTCCCGGACGTGCTCCGCACGCCGCAGCGTCAGCCGCATCCAGACGAGGCTCAGCAGCATATACGCCGCCATGCCGCCCATGCCCAAGACCCACAGCCATGGCAGATACCGGGCGAACAGGCGCAGCGTCCCCACTTCCGCCGCCGGCACTGCCGGTATAACGGCGGCGGCGGTATCGGAGGGCGCGGAGGGCTTCGCAGTCGCGGTGCCCGTCTCCGACGGGGTGGGCGCGCCCGCCTCCTGCATGGCGTGGTACACGCGGTTGACGGGAGTCTCCTCCGCCTGCAGGCTCACGGGGCTTTCCACGGTGAAGCGCACCGGCAGCACCAGACGCAGAGCCACCAGCACCCACAAAAGACACAGGGCGCGGCGGGAGGCTTTCCTCCGCAGCAGCAGGCGCACCGCCATGACCGCCAGCGCGATCAGTCCCGCCTGCCAGCTCAGCTCCAAAACAACGTCGAACAGCTTATCCATGGCTCTCCTCCTCGAACTTGTCGATCATGCGGCGCAGCTCGTCCGCCTCCGCCGCCGTCAGCCCCTTCCCGCCCACGAAGGCGTTCAGAAACCCCGGCAGGCTGCCGCTGAAGTTGCGCTCCACAAAGGCGCGGCTCTCCGCGCTCTGCACGTCCTCCCGGTTCACCAGCGCGGTGACCACGGCGTTCTCCGTGTGCACCACGCCCCGCTCGGTGAGACGCTTGATCACGGTGTAGGTGGTGGATTTCTTCCAGCCCAGCTCGTCGGCGCACAGGCGGACAAGCTCGCTGCTCTTCACCGGCTCGTGCGTCCAGAGTATTTCGCAGAATTTCAATTCGCTGTCGAAGATTTTCGGGGTGTCCATCATCGTATCCTCCTCGGTCGAATAGATTAGACCTCTTGAGTGTAGTCTAACCGATTAGACCGAATATGTCAAGTCCCTTTTGTTTACAAAACAGTGACAGCTGTGGTATACTGACCCCATAAGCACAAAGGAGGTATCTGCCGTGGACATCGTATATCAGGACGAGCGCATCGTGGTGGCGATAAAGCCTGCGGGCGTGATCTCCACCGACGTGCGGAACGGTATGCCGGAGCTGCTGCGGCGGCAGCTGCACACCGACTGCATCCGCACGGTGCACCGGCTGGACGCGCCGGTCTCCGGGCTGATGGTTTTTGCCCGCAGCTCCCGCGCCGCCGCCGAGATCTCCGCGCAGATCCGGGACGGCGCGTTTTCCAAGGCGTATCTGGCGGTGCTGCGGGGCGTGCCGCAGGAGATGTCGGGCGAGCTGATCGACCTGCTGGGACGCGACCGGGAGCGGCGCATGACCTACGTGGCGGACGCCCCCGGCAAGGGGGTGCAGGAGGCGCGCCTGCGGTACGAGGTGCTGGCGGTGCGGGACGGTCTGTCGCTGGTGCGTGTGGAGCTGCTCACCGGGCGAACGCACCAGATACGGGTGCAGTTCGCCTCCCGCGGTCTGCCGCTGGCGGGCGACCGCCGCTACGGCTCTCCCGGCGACCTGCTCTCGCCCATCGCCCTGTGGTCGGCGCACCTGTCCTTCCGCCACCCGGAGACGGGCGCGGAGATGACCTTTGACCGCCAGCCCCCCGCCATCCCCCCGTGGGACGTGTTCGGGATATGAAGCAGCGCACCCCGTCCCGCCGGGACGGGGTACTTTTTTGCCCCGGCATCGCATAGGCTTGTCTGAAAGGCGGTGGGGCACGTGAGGAAAACTCATCTGCGGCAGGGCGCGGCTTCGGTGGCGGCGGCAGCGGTGCTGTACTTGGCGGCGGTGTGCGCCGGCAGCGGCGACCTGCGCTCCGCCACCGCTGCCGTGGAGAACAGCGGCGTTGCCCGGCAGCTGCTGCGCTGGGAGCTGGGGCAGGCAACCTTAGACAGACTGCCCCTCGCCGCGCTGGTGACGCTGCGCCAGTCCCCCCAGCTGCTGTCCGCCGGGGACGACCTCCGCAGCAGCGGCGCGGACGAACCGCCGCAGCCCTCCCCCACCCCGGACAGCCGCACCGACGGCGGGGAGCCGTCCCCTGCGCCCGCGCCCGACGGGGAGACGTCCTCGCCGCCCCTCTCCGTGGTGGTCACGGACGAGAACGGCTACACGCGGGTGGGGGACGTTTTCATCAAGAACGCGTCCCGGCAGACGCTGGAGGGCGTGTCCTTTGACGGCACCTTCGCCGCTGCTCTGGGGGACGACACGCCCCAGGTGCTGATCCTCCACACCCACGGGAGCGAGGCATACACCATGCCCGCCGGGCAGGAGTACGTCAGCACCGGCAGCTTCCGCACGGCGGACGACAGCGTCAGCGTCATCCGCGTGGGCGACGAGGTGGCGAAGGTTCTGAGCGGGTACGGCATCTCCGTGCTCCACGACAGGGCGTTGTACGACGACCCCCAGTACAACGGCGCATACTACCGGGCGGAGGACGCCATCGAGGCGTACATGGCGAAGTACCCCAGCATCTCGTTCATTCTGGACGTGCACCGCGACGCGCTGGAGGACAAGGCGGGGCACCAGTACAAGGTGGTCACCCGCGAGGACCCCGACTGCGCGCAGGTGAGCCTCGTTATGGGCAGCAGCTGGGAGGGCTGGCAGGACAATCTGCGCTTCGCCGTGGCGGTGCAGCAGCACCTGACGGAGCGTCACCCCACCCTCATGCGCCCCCTGACGCTGCGGAACTCGGACTACAACGAGTATTTCACCCCCGGCAGCCTGCTGGTGGAGGTAGGCGCGGCGGGGAACTCGCTGGACGAGGCACTTTCGGCGGCGCGTCTGTTCGCACAGGGCTTCGCGGAGGTCGTCACCAACACGAAATAAGCAAAGGAGGAAAGCCCCGTGGGGGCTTTCCTCTCTGCGTGTCGATAAACCCCTGCCGAGCGTGCAGTCTTTCCGCATTACAGGGGGAGCTCGAGGGGGCAAAGCCCGCCTCGAATCGGATCAAA
>OMCS01000583.1_pt1 | contig 18959 bp, 17 predicted proteins | sample 1674241 | NCBI WGS metagenome assembly OMCS01 (sample SAMEA103958153, study PRJEB25191) | human gut metagenome
ATCTAAGCCTTTCTCTTGGGGTTCCAAAGGGGCCATTCTCTTTTGCGAAAGAGAATGGCCCCTTTGACGCTGCCGCACGCGGGCGGCATATCCCTCCGCACCTGTGCGGAAAAGCAGATGCAATTTGGTAACAAATTGTAACTTCTTCCTCCCTCGCCTTTACAAGGCGAATGATTTTCGCTATAATATCTCCGTATTACAAAAAACCAAGCAGCCTTCGCTGCGTTTTGCCAATGGGAGGCATGATGAAAGCAATAAAGAGGATCACAGCTCTGGCGCTCTGTGCGCTGATGCTGTTGGGCCTTCTCTCCGGCTGCGGGGAGAAGAAGCAAGGGGACGAGAAATTCGTCCTGAACGTGAGCGTCTGCAACGTGATCGACTCGCTCGACCCCGCGATGAACACCGACGCGGATGCCGACAGCGTTTTCTACGCACTCTATGAAAACCTGATGCGCGAGAGCGACGACGGCAGCGGCGAGGTGACGCTGACGAACGGCATGGCCAAGGAGTACACCGAAGAGACAAACTACGACGGCAGCGTGACCTACCGCTTCACGCTGCGCTCCACTGCGCGCTGGTCGGACGGGGAAAAGGTGACGGCGGATGACTTCGTCTATGCCTGGCAGAGACTTGCCGACCCCGCGACGGATTCGCCGAACCACGCGCTGATGAGCGTGGTGGCGGGCTATGACGAGGTGCGCGAGACGGGCGACAAGACGAAGCTCCAGGTCTCGGCCAAGGATGAATCCACGTTTGTCGTCACGCTGAGCGCGCCGTGCGCCTATTTTATCGAGGGCATCTGCACGGCGGTCGCCGCGATGCCGCTGCGCCGCGATCTGACAGAGAACGGCGGAGGCTTTGACACGCCGGACCTTGTGAGCAACGGCGCGTACCATGTGAGCGCGTGGACGAAGAGCGGTGAGCTGACGGCGGCGCGCAGCGACGAGTATTACGAGGCGCGTCTCGTCGGTCCCGACGAGCTGCACTTCATCTTCACAGCGGGCGCGGACGAGGCGTGGCAGCTCTACGAGGCGGGCGACATCGACTACATCGCCCACCTGCCCAACAGCGTGATCGCCGAGCTTTCGCAGGACGAGAGCTGGAAGCCAACGGCGGTGTACGCGACGACGAGCGTCCTTTACAACAACGAGAGCGACACGTTCTCGAACGAGCACATCCGCAAGGCCTTTGACCTTGCCATCGACCGCGCGGCCGCCACGGCGGCGGGCGGCGCGGAGAACAGCCCCGCGACGGGCCTTGTCCCCTACGGCATTCCAGATTCCGGCGAGACGGAGGACGATTTCCGCACGACGGGCGGCGAGCTCTGCGCCATCGATGAAGAGGGCATGAGCGCGCGGGTAACGCAAGCGCAGGAGGAGCTGACCTACGCGGGCTATTACAGCACGAGCATGTTCCCACCGGTCGAGCTTCTGTACGTGACCGGCACGGAGAATGACGCCGTGGCGAGCGCGCTGCAAAACATGTGGAGCACGACGCTTGGCGTGAACGTGATGCTGCGCGGCGTGACGCAGGCAGAGTACAACACGCGCATGGAAGCGGGGAACTACGAGCTCGCGCTGCAAAAGGTCACCGCGCTCTACGACGACGCGATGGGCTTCCTCGACCGCTGGTGCAGCGAGGATGAGCAGAACCTGATCAGCTATGAAAACGGCACCTACGACGTGCTGATGGGCGTCGCCAGAGCGTCGGAAGATCCTGTGGCGCGCACAGCGTTCCTGCACGATGCGGAGACGATGCTGCTCGGTGAGACGGCGCTCTCGCCCGTGTATTTTGACGGCACGGCGCACATGCTGCGCGACACGCTGCGCGGCGTCTACACCGACGGCTTTGGCAACAGCTACTTCGCCGGTGTGCGCGCGAACACAGACTGAATTGTGTGAAACGAAACAAAATGGCAGCTTTTGCCCAAAAAGCTGCCATTTTTTCTTGCTTTGACAGGAAACTTGCAAAATAGTGCTTGCTTTTTGCGAACAAACAGACTACAATATGAGCCTTGGGCGGCTCTGTTCGCCCGTACTTTTTCTGTTGTGAAGGTGTAACCATGACTACGATTTTGAATCTGGCCGTTGCGCTGCTCGCAGGGCTTTTGATGACGCGTATTTTCAGCCGCTGGCATCTGCCTGACGTCACGGCGTTTCTTGTGACGGGCGTTCTGATCGGGCCGTTCGTGCTGGGCCGGCTCGGCATTCCGGGCCTCGGCTTTGCAAGCTACGACCAGGTCGAGGCGCTGAGCATGATCTCCGATGTGGCGATGGGCTTTATCGCCTTTTCCATCGGCAATGAATTCCGCCTGAGCCAGCTCAAAAAGACTGGCAGGCAGGCGATGATTATCGGCGTTTTGCAGGCGCTGGCCGCGCTGGCCTTTGTCGACGTTGCGCTCGTGATCTTCCACTTCCTGCGCCCCGACGTGCTGTCCGTCCCTGCGGCCATCACACTCGGCGCGATCGCCACGGCCACCGCACCTGCGACGACGCTGATGGTCGTGCGCCAGTACAAGGCCAAGGGCGAGCTGACGGATCTGCTGCTGCCGATCGTCGCGCTCGACGACGCGGTGGGTCTCATCGCATTTGCCGTATCCTTCGGTATTGCCCGCGCGATGGACAGCGCACAGTTCAGCCTCGCAAGCATTTTGCTCTCTCCACTCATTGAGATCGTCGGCTCGCTGCTGCTCGGCGCGCTTGCGGGTTTCGTGCTCACGAAGCTTGAGACGATGTTCCGCTCGAACTCGAACCGCCTGTCGCTGAGCATCGCGTTCATCTTTCTGATGGTCGGCCTGTCCGCAATGGACTTCACCGTCGCGGGCGCGGACTGCGGCTTTTCGCCGCTGCTCGTGTGCATGATGCTCGGCACGGTGTTCTGCAACATCTGCCCGCTGTCGGACGATTTGATGAACCGCGCGGACAAGTGGAGCACGCCGATGTTGGCGGTGTTCTTTGTCGTGAGCGGCGCAAACCTGCGCTTGAGCGTCTTTTCTCAGGGTGTGCTCGTGCTCATCGGCGTTGTGTACATCATCGCGCGCTCGGCCGGTAAGTATTGCGGCGCGCGCTGGTCGGCCAAGGCGGTGGGCTGTGACCACACGGTGCAGAAGTACCTCGGCATCATGCTGCTGCCGCAGGAGGGTGTGGCGCTCGGTATGTGCGTGAGCGCACAGGCGCTCGGCGCGGATGGCGAGCTGATCCGCAACATCATCCTCTTCTCCGTGCTGATCTACGAGTTGGTCGGTCCGCTGGCGACAAAGGAATCTCTCAAGGCTGCCGGCGCGATCACCGAAAAGCCCAGGGAAGTCCTCGAGCGCCGCGAGCGCAAGCTCGCCGAGGCCGAGCCAAAGGAACTCCTCGAGCGCCGCAAGGAGCGCGCAAACAAAAAGTAAATCCGCTGAAAGGAGATGGCCTTGGTCATCTCCTTTTTTTGCACCGGGCGGGAACTTTTTGTGAATTTGCGCGTCTAAAGAGGAAAGGCACTTGACATAACTTGTGAAAATTATGTACAATAAAGGCGAACAAACCGATAAGGGGGAATCATTATGGAAGGACGTCGGGTCAGCCGCCGCAAACCGCGGCGCAATCCGCTTTATGTGCTTTTTATGGGACTGCTGGCGCTTTCGCTGGTGCTCCTGATCACGGTGGTCGTGCTGGGCTTCAAGCTCAAGAGCGCGCGCAGCGATCTTGCTGCGGCGCAGACGAAAATCGAGCAGCTGCGCGGCGGTCAGCAGACCGGCGAAGATGGCTCGATCACCGGAGAGAACGATGTGAGCGAACCCACGCAGGGCGATAATATGAGCGGCGATAATCAGACGGGCGGCGACACGATCGACTGGCTCGACCTCACGGGCCATGACGAGGTCTCCGTCAAGCCGAGCTCTGTGTACGACAAGTATTACATCTATTACACCACCGGCGGCGTGAATCTGCGCAGCGGCCCGGGCACGAGCTATGACAAGGTCACGACCGTGTCGCTCGGCAGCGAGGTACAGGCTGCGGCCAAGCAGGATGGGTGGACGTTCGTCAGCGTGGACGGTAAGTTTGGCTGGATCAACTCGGACTTCCTCTCCACCACGCGCCCCGCATCGTAACAATATCAAGCAAAAAAGGAGCAAGCCGAAAGCTTGCTCCTTTTTGCTGTTCAGTTGCCGCCGCAGCCGCCTTTATCCTTCAGGGAGCACGCTCCTTTGAAGCCGCAGGCGTTGCAGTGGTTGTTCGGGTCGGACACGACGCTGCCGCTCAGAAAGCGCAGCGCGGCATCGTCTGCCTTGCCGGAATAGCCGGGGAAGAGCATGATGCCTGCCATGCCGACAGCGGTGCGCTCGGTGTCGTCGATCGTGCCGCAGAGCAGCGCGTCGATGCCGTAACGCTCCAAAAGGCCGACGGCAGCGTCGGTGCTGCTTTCTTCCATCGGCTCGAGGAACTCGCGCACGATCTTTCCGTGGTCGTCCTCATAAAAATGGAAGGCTTCGGCATTGGCGAGCGGGGAGAAAACCTCCCCACTCACAACAGGGATCGCAATACGCATTGATTTCCTCCTTTTACACCTCAACGCCCTTGCCGTCGTTCCACTTCCACGCGCGGACCTCGGGCAGATCCACACCGTTGTCCTTGATATACTGGCGGTGCTCAACGAGCTTGTCGTTCATCTTCTGGATGAGGTAAGCACCGCGGTTGCCGAGCTGCGGCAGGCGCTGCACCGTGTCGATGACGAGATCGAAGCGGTCGATATCGTTGAGCACGCGCATGTCGAACGGGGTCGTGATCGTGCCTTCCTCCTTATAGCCGCGCACGTGCAGGTTGCGGTTGTGGCGGCGGTAGGTCAGCTCGTGGATCAGCGTGGGATAGCCGTGGTAGGCAAAGATGATGGGCTTGTCCTTGGTAAAGAGCGTGTCGTACTCTGCGTCGGTCAGGCCGTGGGGATGCTCGGTGTGCGGCTGGAGCTTCATCAGGTCGACGACGTTCACGACGCGGATCTTGAGCTCCGGCAGCTCGCGGCGCAGGATCGTCACAGCGGCGAGAGTCTCAAGCGTTGGCGTGTCGCCGCAGCAGGCCATGACGACGTCGGGCTCCTGGCCCTGATCGTTCGAGGCCCACTCCCAGATGCCGATGCCCTGCGTGCAGTGCTTGACGGCCTGCTCCATCGTCAGCCATTGCTGGCGCGGGTGTTTGCTCGCGACGATGACGTTCACATAGTTACGGCTCTTGATGCAGTGGTCAAAGCAGGAGAGCAGGCAGTTGGCATCGGGCGGCAGATACATGCGCACGACGTCGGCCTTCTTGTTGGCGACGTGGTCGAGGAAGCCGGGGTCCTGATGCGTGAAGCCGTTGTGGTCCTGCTGCCAGACGTTGGAGGCGAGGATATAGTTGAGGGAGGCGATATCGTGGCGCCAGGGGAGCTCATTGCACATCTTGAGCCACTTGGCGTGCTGGGAAAACATCGAGTCGACAATGCGGATGAAGGCCTCGTAGCTGTCAAAGAAGCCGTGGCGGCCCGTCAGCAGGTAACCTTCGAGGAAGCCCTCGCAGAAATGCTCGGAGAGCATGGAGTCCATCACGCGGCCGTCGGGGTCAAGGTGATCGTCGATGCCCTCGATCTGCTTGTCGAGGAAGCGGCGGCCCGTGACGTCAAACACGGCCTGCAAACGGTTGGACGCCGTCTCGTCGGGTGCGAAGATGCGGAAGTTGCGCGACTCCATGTTGAGCTTCATCACATCGCGGACATAGGTGCCAAGGACGTACATGTCCTGCGCCTCGACCTCGCCGGGGGCGGGGATATCGACCGCGTAGTCGCGGAAGTCGGGCGTGCGCAGGTCGCGCAGGAGAAGACCGCCGTTGGCGTGCGGGTTTGCGCCCATGCGGTGCTCGCCCTTGGGCGGGAAGGACGCGATCAGCTCGACCGGCGTACCGTCTTCGTTGAAGAGCTCTTCGGGCTTGTAGGAGCGCAGCCATTGTTCGAGCAGCGGCAGGTGCTTGCTTTCATCCGCGCCCATGGAGATGGGCACCTGATGGGCGCGCCAGCTGCCTTCGATCGCGTTGCCGTCGACCTCCTTCGGACCGGTCCAGCCCTTCGGGGTGCGCAGCACGAGCATCGGCCAGCGGGGGCGGCTCGCCTTGCCGCTCTCTCGCGCGGTGCGCTGGATGCGCTTGATCTCGCGGATGGCCCAGTCGACCGCGGCGGCCATCTGCTGGTGCATCGTCTCGGGCTCGTCACCCTCGACAAAGCGCGGCTCCCACCCGCAGCCGCGGAAGAAGCACTCGACCTCCTCGTGGCTCATGCGGGAGAAGATGGTCGGATTTGCGATCTTGAAGCCGTTTAAGTGCAGGATCGGCAGGACTGCGCCGTCGGTGATCGGGTTCATGAACTTGTTGCCGTGCCAGGATGTTGCGAGCGGGCCGGTCTCGGCCTCGCCGTCGCCGACGACGCAGGCCGCGATCAGGTCGGGGTTATCCGCCACCGCGCCGAAGGCGTGGGAGAGGGAATAGCCCAGCTCGCCGCCCTCGTGGATAGAGCCCGGTGTTTCGGGCGCGACATGGCTCGGGATGCCGCCGGGGAAGGAGAAGCGCTTGAAGAGCTTCTGCATGCCCTCCTTATCGCGCGTGATGTTGGGGTAGACCTCCGTATAGCTGCCGTCCAGCCAGTCCTGCGCGACCATGGCGTTGCCGCCGTGACCGGGGCCGGAAAGGTAGATCATATCGAGGTCATCGCGCTTGATGACGCGGTCTAAGTGCGTGTAGATGAAGTTCTGGCCCGGGCAGGTGCCCCAATGGCCGACGATGGTCTGCTTTAAGTCGCTCTCGCACAGCGGGCGCTCGAGCAGAGGATTATCGAGAAGATAGAGCTGGCAGGCGGTCAGATAGTTTGCTGCGCGCCAGTAAGCGTCGATCTGTTTGAGCTCCTCGGGCGACAGCGGCGGCTTTTTCGACAGCCGTGCGGTGCTTTTTTGCGTAGGCATGGAAAGCTCCTCCTTTTTCTTTTGATTGATGAGGTTAGTATATCATTTAATTTTAAAAAATCAATAGTCAGGCATATAAAATGAGGCAAAATCTTAAAATCTATCAAAATAAGCGGAGTGCTATTTTACAATTTGCATGAATTTAAACGATAACAAAACGATAAAATAGGGAAAGGCGGTGCAAGCGCACCGCCTTTTCCCTATATGAGAGAGATGAGAGAATAGCAAAATTAGTCGATCGGGCAGACCCAGCCGAACGGGTCGGGCTTTGTGCCCCACTGGATGCCAGTCAGCTCGTCGTAGAGCTTCTGAGACAGCGCACCGATCTTGTTGTCGTTGACCTTGTAGTCTCTGTCGCCCCAGCTCAGCTCGCCGATCGGGGAGATGACGGCGGCGGTGCCGATGCACCACGCCTCCTCCAGCGCGCCGGACGCCGCGGCGTCAAAGAGCTCGTCCACGCTCAGCAGACGCTCCTCGACGGGCACGCCCCAGCTCTTTAAGAGCTCGATGGCGGACTTGCGCGTCACGCCGCGCAGGATGGAGCCAGTCAGCGCGGGGGTGACGACGGTGCCATTGATCTTGAACATGACGCCGATGGCATCCATCTCGCGCGCTTCCTCGTCGGTGACGATGTGGCCTGCGTCGAAGAGGATCTCGCCCGTGCGCGGGTCGGCAACGGGGAAGGAAAGCTTCTGCCCGCGGATACGCGCCCACAGGGAGAGCTTCTTGTTGTACTTGTAGCGGCCGACCATGGACAGGTCATAGCGGCGCGGGTCGAAGAAGAGGTTGTTGATGAGGGTCTCGCAGGCCTCGACCGTGGGCGGCTCGCCCGGGCGCAGCTTGCGGTAGATCTCGAGCATCGCCTCTTCATAGGTCTTGCAGGCGTCTTTTTCGAGCGTGACAGCCACGCGGTCGTCATCGCCGAACAGCTCAAGGATCTCGGCGTCGGTCTTGAAGCCGATGGCGCGCACCAGCTCGGTGATGGGGATCTTGCGGTTTTTGTCGATGCGCACCCAGAACATCTCATTGGCGTCGGTCTCGTATTCGAGCCATGCGCCGCGGTACGGGATGACGGTGGACGTCAGCAGCGGGAGGTCGGTCTTGAGGTCGATCTCCTTGCCGTAGTAAATGCCGGGGGAACGGACGAGCTGGGAAACCACCACGCGCTCGGCGCCGTTGATGACGAACGTGCCGGACTCGGTCATGAGCGGGAAGTCGCCCATGAAGATCTCCTGCTCCTTGATCTCGCCGGTCTCCTTGTTGTAGAGGCGCACACTCACCTTCAGGGGGGCGGCATACGTCGCGTCGCGCGCCTTGCACTCGAGCACGTCGTACTTGGGTGCTTCGTCCATCTTGTAGTCGATGAAGCTCAGCTCCAGGTTGCCCGCGTAGTTCGAGATCGAGGCGACGTCGGAAAAGACTTCGCGCAGACCCGTATCGAGGAACCACTGGTAGGACTTCTTCTGAAGCGCCAGCAGGTTCGGCATCTCCACGATCTCCTCGTGTCGGGCGAAATTCTTGCGAAGGGTTTTGCCATACATCTTGTCTTTGGCCATTTTGCTCTTCACGCCTTTCTTTTCTTCAAGCCCTGTCCGCTTGAAGGAATGTATTGCGGCGGCTCTACTCAGTTCGACACACCCGGCTTTGTTGTAAAACAAAGTGAACTGCATCTTGCTTTTTTTGCCGCGGTATGCTATTCTCTCGGTAATGGGTGGGGGATTTTCCTCGCCCTTTCCCGTTTATAAGCGCTTTATTTTACCAAATGGGTACAGAAAAGTCAAGGCATTTTTTGTGAACATCTGCGGTTTCCGCAGATGTTTTTTTGTGCGCTTCGACGGATTTTGCCGCGGATTGCAATATATTTGTCGCTGTGGTATGATGCTTGCGTGATTTTGCGCCGCTCTGCGCGCAGACGGATGAAAGGAGTTTTCCCATGAAGCCCATCGCCATTGACGATTTCTGCGCCGTCCGCTCACTTGCGAACGTGACATTCTCCCCCGAGGGGACAAGCGCCTGCTTCACCGTGAGTCAGGCGAAAAAAGAAAAAAATTGCTACGAATCCCGCCTCTATCTTTTAAAAGGCGGCCGCGTCCGCGCGCTGACCGGCGGCGGCAAGGAATCCTCGTTCTGCTACTTGGAGGAAAACACGGTTCTTTTCGCGGGCGACCGTGAGGGGGAAAAGGAACCATCGCTCACGAGCCGCTTCTACAAGATCGCACTCGACGGCGGCGAGGCCGATCTTGCCTACACGTTTCCCATTCCCGTCTCGCAGGTCTTCCCTCTCAAAAACGGCGACCTGCTTGTCGTCGGCTCGACCTTTCCCGGCTTTGAGGACCTCTATAAAGGCGACAAGAAGCTCGTGAAAGCCTACTTTGACGACAAAAAGGAAAACGAGGATTACGAGGTCATCTCTCAGCTACCCTGGTGGTGGAACGGCGGCACATACACGCGCGGCGCGTATGAAAGTCTCTTCTACTACGATGCGAAGAAAAAGTCCCTCACCCGCCTGACGGATGCGGGCTTCAACGTCTCCGATGTCCAGCTCGCGGAGGATCAGAAGACCGTCTATTTCAGTCTTCTCGACGTCTCCGTCCCCCGCCCCGCGCACTTCGGCGGTCAGGACCTTTACCGCATCGACCTTGCCTCGCGCCGTCAGGAGCTCGTCGTCAAGAGTCGCCCCGACTTCGTCATTGCGACATACGCGCTCGGCAAGTCCTTCCTGCTCGTCATGGCCGCGGACGGCAAGTTCGGCATGAACACGGACTGCGACTTTTACAAGCTCGACTACGAGACGCTTGCCGTCACGCCCTACGCCGTCTACGGCGAGGCCATCGGTTCTTCCGTCGGCTGCGACGTCCGCCACGGCGGCGGTCAGGCGTTCAAGATGGACGGCGACGTGCTGTACTTCATCTCGACGCGCTTCGACGGCGCAGGGCTCTACAAGCTCGAAGACGGCACCGTCTCCCCCGTCCTCGTGCGCGACGGCAGCGTCGACTGCTTTGACCGCAAAAACGGCAAAATGCTCCTCTGCGCGCTCTGGGATATGAAACCGCAGGAGCTCTACGACGAGACGGGCCGCCGCGTCACGCACTTCAACGACGCAATGCTGCGCGGCAAATACGTTGCCCAGCCTGACCCCCTCAACCTCACCGCGGGCGACCACGAGGTGCATGGCTTTATCCTAAAGCCGATGGACTTCGAAGCGGGCAAAAAGTACCCCGTCATCTTCGATATTCATGGCGGTCCCAAGACCGTCTACGGTCCCGTGTTCTATCACGAGATGCAGTACTGGGCGAGCCGTGGCTATTTCGTCATCTTCTGCAATCCCACTGGCTCCGACGGCCGCGGCGCGTTCATGGATATCCGCGGCAAGTACGGCACGGTCGACTTCGATGATCTGATGGCGTTCTGCGACGCGGCGCTCGCAAAGTATCCCGAGATGGACGCAGATAACCTCTTCGAAACCGGCGGCTCCTACGGCGGCTTTATGACCAACTGGATCATCGGCCACACCGACCGCTTCCGCGCCTGCGCCAGCCAGCGCTCGATCTCGAACTGGACGAGCTTCTACGGCGTGTCCGACATCGGCCTCGACTTCTCCGAAGACCAGTGCGGCTCGACCATCTGGCCGGATGTCGAAAAATTCTGGTGGCACAGCCCCATGAAGTACGCCGACAAGGTCAAAACGCCGACGCTCTTTCTCCACTCGCTCGAGGACTACCGCTGCCCCGTCGATCAGGGCTATCAGATGTACTCTGCGCTGATCGCGCACGGCGTCGAGAGCCGCCTCGTGCTCTTCCGCGGCGAGAACCACGAGCTCTCCCGCAGCGGCAAGCCCAAGCACCGCATCCGCCGCTTAAATGAGATCACCGGCTGGTTCGAGCAGCACAAGGGCTAAAATGGAAATTCGCAAAACCACCTTGCAGGACGTCGACACGGTGCTGGACGTCTTCGCCGCCGCAAAGCGCTACATGCGCGCAAACGGCAATGCCTCGCAATGGGGCGACGAGTACCCAGACCGCAGCATCGTCACCTATGATATCGCATGCGGCAGCAGCTATGTGATGCTTGAAAATGGCGAGATCGTCGGCACATTCGCCCTCTTTCTCGGCGAGGACGAGAGCTACCGCGTCATCGAAGACGGCGCGTGGCATCTCGATCAACCCTACGGCACGATCCACCGTCTCGCCTCCAACGGGAAAGCGCGTGGCGTGTCGAAGGCCTGCTTTGACTTCTGCACCGCGCAGATCGGCTATCTGCGCGCCGACACGCACGCGGATAACCGCCCGATGCAGCGGCTTTTAGAAGCGCATGGCTTCCGGCGCTGCGGCGTCATCCACGGTGCCGTCGACGGCGGAGAGCGTATCGCGTACGACTGCATCGCGCACATCTGAGCCCGTTTCCGCCGAAAGTCATCATGTAAGAGAGGTCTGTCATGGAACGCAGAATTGTCGACGGCGAGATCACTCTCGTCCCGTATGATCCCAACTACAAAGCGTCGCTTCCGTGGTATCAGGATGCGGATGTGTGCAAGCAGGTCGACAACCGCAACAGTGTGTACGACCTGAAGCTGCTCAAGGCGATGTACCGCTATCTCAACGCGCGCGGCAGTCTTTTTTACATCAAGTACCGTGGCCGCCTGTGCGGCGACGTCTGCCTGCATCCGGACGGTGAGATCAACATCGTCGTGGCGAAGAGCTTCCAGAACAAGCACATCGGCAGGCACGTCATCGGCGAAATTCAAAAGCTCGCGAGGGAACAGCACCTCCCCAAACTGCACGCGGAGATCTACTCGTTCAATGCGCAGTCGCAGCGGATGTTCGAGCGCGCCGGATTCCACAAGGCCGGCGACGAGCTGTACGAAATGGAATTATAACTTTCAAATAGAAAAAGCGCCCGCTCGGTGAGCGGGCGCTTTTTTCATTCTTCAGAACTCGGGGCCGTCATAGTGGTAGTAGTCGCTGTCGTCGATAAAGCGGTCGTCGCGCGAGAGCTTTTTGATCCTGCGGTACGCCGCGGCGAAGAGCAGCACAACGAACACAACGAAGATCCATGCATAGCCGTCGTACTCATACGTTGCGATGAAATCGTACGTGCCGTGCAGCAGCACCGGCACGAGCACGGCAAGGCGGCGGCAGCGGCGGCTGCGGTACTCGTCGCCAAAGTTGTCGTAGCGCTTGGCAAGGCCGTAGAAAGCGCCCATGAACACACCGAAGCACGCGTGCCCCGGCACGGCCGTGACCGCGCGGATGGCCGCCGTGCCGAGACCGTACATCAGCACATAGCTGATATTCTCCCACAGGGCAAAGCCGAGCGCGACGAACACGGCGTAGACCACGCCGTCGAACTGGCAGTTGAATTCGCTTGAATACCACGTGCGCTTCTTGAGCAGCAGGTACTTAAAGCCCTCTTCCGACAGCGCGACCACAACGAAGTAGAGCAGCACGTTGTAGGCGGTCGAACTCTGCGGCAGGAGAATGCCCAAGATCGCCTCGCCGATCTGCTCGGTCACGATGGCAGCAAATGTCGATAGAATGCCGAAAATCACGAGCGAGAGCAGCAGCCCCGGCGACTCTTTGTCGAGCCGGTCCTCCTTGTAGACAAAGCGCAGCAGGACAATGGCCGGAATGACTGCCGCAGCGATCAATATCGGGTTTACATAAAAGAGAAACATGATAGCTTTCCTCTCTTTTTTCTGATGATATCACAGCATATCAGCCGCGAGAATATTTGTCAACGCGGTGTTTTTTCTTTTTCCCACTTGACCGGATGGAAAAGCGCGCGTATGATAAATGCATTCACTTTATTCATATAAAGGAGGGGAGAATCATGGAACGTCGAACGCCGTGGCTCGGCTATCTCTGCGTGATCCTGAGCGCCGTCATCTTCGGCTGTATGCCGCTGGGCGCGAATTTTCTCTACGCGCAGGGCGTGACGCCGATGTCGCTGGTGTTTCTGCGCAATCTTCTCTCGCTCCCGGTCCTCGCGCTGCTGTGCCAAAAGCAGGGCGGGCTGCGCATCAGCCGCGGCGCGCTGCTCGAGACCAGCCTGACCGGCTTTTTCGGCTGCTGTATCACGCCGATCCTGCTGTTCAGCTCGTATCGCTATCTTGCCTCCGGCATGGCGACGGTATTCCACTTCGCCTATCCCGTCATCGTGGTGCTCGGCGGCCTGGTGCTGCGCGAATGGGTGCAGAAAAAAGCGCTTTTCTGCGCGGTCCTGTGCTCCCTCGGCATTCTGCTTCTCATCGACCCAAGCGGTGCAGTCGATCCGCTCGGTGTCGCGCTGGCGCTGACGTCCGGCGTGACCTACGCCGTCTACATTCTGCTTTTAGCGCATTTCCGCCACCGCGAGGTCATGGGTTTTCGTATGACCTTCTACATGGCGCTCATCAGTGCGGTCTGCATGTTCTTTCTCTGTCTCTTCTCGCACCAGCTCTGCCCGCCGCAGACCCTCGCCGGATGGCTCGCGGCGCTCGTCTTTTCGCTGATGATCTGCATCGGCGCGGTCATGCTCTTCCAGAAGGGCACGTTCCTCATCGGCGCACAGCGCGCAGCGATTTTGAGTACGTTTGAGCCGATCACGAGCATTTTTGTCGGCATTCTCTTCTTAAACGAAACGCTCACGCCGCGCATCCTGCTCGGCTCGGCCATCACGCTGGTCGCGGGCGTGTTCATCACCCTGGGCGGCAAAAAGGACGAAGACAAAGAAGAGGCGGCCAAGGACTGATTCCCTTATTCCGCCTCGCTGCCGCCGCTTTTTTCGCACGCGCGCAGAGCGACGATCATCGCAAGGCTGTCGCCCAGCTGCGTAAAGATGGCGGCGAGCAGCGCGACCTCTTCATCGCTCTTTCCCTGCGCCATGGCCGCCGCAGCGGCGCTGACGGCGGCGGGCAGCGCGTCCTGACAGGACATCGTATCACCTCAGGTCAGTTTATGCACCGGGCGCAAAAATAACCGGCGCATTTCTGCTTCGTTTCATCACCACATGGAGGTTTCCCGTTCCCATGCACAGCAAATCACCCGCAGTTGCGGCACTGAAGGCCGCGTTTCCGCACACCATCCCGATCTTCGCAGGCTTTTTATTTCTCGGCATGACCTATGGCGTCTATATGCGCACGTCGGGCTTTAGCTTCTGGTATCCGATGATCATGAGCGTCGTCATCTTCGGCGGCAGCCTTGAATTTGTCGCGACGAGCATGCTGCTCGCGCCGTTTGCGCCGGTGCAGGTCTTCCTGACGGCGGTGATGATCCAGGCGCGCCACCTGTTTTACGGTATTTCGATGCTCGATAAGTACAAGGGCACGGGCTGGAAAAAGCCCTACCTCATCTACGCGATGTGCGACGAGACGTTCAGCGTCAACTATACGGCGGAGATCCCCGAGGGCGTGGACCGCGGCTGGTTCTACTTCTTCGTCTCGCTGCTCGATGAATTTTACTGGTTCCTGGGCGCGACGCTCGGCGGCATCCTCGGCGGGCTTCTGCGCTTCAATACCGAGGGGCTCGACTTTGTGATGACGGCGATGTTTGTGGTCATCTTCATGGACCAGTGGCTCAAAGAAAAGCACCATTTCAGCGCGTGGATCGGTCTTATCGCAAGTGTTGCGTGTCTGCTCATTTTCGGTGCGGACAACTTCCTCATTCCCACGATGATCTGCATCCTCGTCGCGCTGACCGCGCTGAGAAAGCCCGTCGAAGCCAAGACGCAGGAGGCGGTAAAATGACGATCTTACAACAGGCCATCACCATCATCCTCTGCGCGCTCGGCACGATGCTCACGCGCTTCCTGCCGTTTCTGGTCTTCAACCCGAAAAAGCCGACGCCCAAGTACATCCAATACCTCGGCTCAGCACTGCCGGGCGCGATCTTCGGCATGCTCGTCGTCTACTGCCTGCGCAATGTTGACGTGCTGCACTTTGCCTACGGCCTGCCCGAGCTCATCGCCATCGCCGTGACGATCAGCCTGCACCTGTGGAAGAGACAAATGCTGCTCTCCATCGCAGGCGGCACGGTGTGCTATATGCTGCTGGTGCAGTTCGTGTTCTGATTTTGATTTCAACAGAAAGGAAGATGTTCCCATGCGCGTGCTTGACCTGACCCACACCATCGCTGAAAATATGCCGGTCTATCCCGGCACGGAGACACCCATTTTCGCCGGCGCGAACACCTATGAAAAGGACGGCTTCAAGGAGACGAAGCTGACCATGTACACCCACACGGGCACACACATGGACCCGCCCGCGCATCTGTTCGCCGGCCGCACGACGCTCGACGCGTTCCCCGCCTCGCAGTTCATCGGCAAGGCGCTCGTTATCGAGTGCAGCGACTTGAACGAGGGCAAGGCCATCACGCTCGAGCGCATCCTGCAATACGGCAAAGACGCGGAAAATGCCGATTTTCTGCTCTTCTACCTCGGCTGGGACAAGCGCTGGGGGACGGATGCCTACTTTGGCGACTATCCCTGTCTCGACGACGCGGCGCTCGACTACATCATCGCGGGCGACTACAAGGGCATCGGCTTCGACGTCATCGGCCTCGACCCCATCGCAGACGAAAACCTGACACGCCACAAAAAGCTCTTCCAAAATAAGGACATCGTCAACATCGAAAACCTCAAGGACCTCGACAAATGCGGCAAAGGGTTGTTTTCGTTCAGCTGCTTCCCGCTCAAGCTCGAAAACTGCGATGGTTCGCCCATCCGCGCCGTGGCATGGTTCGAGGATTGATCTGTTACGCTTTGATGCAGCAAATTGAACGTTCAGGAGGAATACCATGGTAGAAAAGCAGGCCTTGACCGCACTTTTTGAAAAATATATCCGGAAACTGAGGATCACACCCACGTGGGATATCCGCCTTGAATTTGTGGAAGACCCCGCGTGGCCGAAAACCGGCGACATCAAGATCGACTGCGCCGACAGAAAAGCAATCATTCTTCTGAATATTGCGAATCCCAAGCGGGAGGAAAACTTTGAAGAGATCATCGTTCATGAGCTGATGCACATCAAAATGTATCCGCTCGATCAGGTGACCGAATCGCTGATCGTGAATTGCTTTGAAGAAGGCTCGGCAGCAAACAAGTTTGCCTATGAACAGTTTTTTACGACGCTTGAGCAGACCGTGGAAGAGCTTGCCAAATGCTTCTTGCTGGAATTTGGCGAAAACAAAGAGCTCTCCTACGGAAGATGCCGTCAGGAAATGTCCTTCAACGATCTATATGACGGTCTGAAGAACATCGACTGACAACAAATTTCTCCGTCTCATTATGAACAACACTTGCCCCCTCCGTATTTTGAATACAGAGGGGGCAAGTTTATGGTTCTTTTTATCGCTCAATGAGTTTCTGGCCGCTGCCGTAAAGATAGTCGTAGTTTTCGCGCATGATGTTCTTGATAAGCGGAATGCACAGCACCGCGTCGGCTGACATCCACGCAAACGGGTCAGCCACGCACAGGCCGTAGACCGCCGCCTGCGGTGCCTCCGCGCTGACCACGCCGCCCGCGAGCGCCGCAGGCAGCAGCAGACAGACGGCAACGCGCGCGACAAGCTCGGCCGCTCCCGCGCCCAGCACGAACTGCGGCTTGCCGATGCTCTGCACACAGTTTCGCGCGACAAAGATAAACCCCAAGAACGCGTAGAGCGACAGGTCGATATAGAGGTAGGAATTGCCAAAGCGGAGCGTCTCCGCCGTCACCTTATCCGCGCTGAGGAAGATGTGAAGATAGGTGCCGTTGATCGTCAGCAGGAGGCCAATCAGAATGGAGCACGCCGCCATGATGAGCATGATGATAATCGACTGGATCGTGCCCTTTTTGATGCGCTTTGTGTCACCCGCGCCGAGGTTCTGCGCCGTGAAGCTCGTCATCGCGGAGCCGAGGCCATTGAGCGGCGTCATCAAGAGGCTATTGATCTTGTTTGCCGCGCCAAAGCCATTCTGCGCGGAATTAGAGACCATCACGCCGTTCAGCATGTCAAACTGGACGACGATACTCTGCACCACAATGATGCCGATCGCCAGCACGGAAAATTGAAGACCGAGCGGGATGCCCTGGATCAGATGGCGCGTCACATCATGGCGCGTGATCTGCCAGTCCTCCTGATGCAGGCGCAGCTCGGGATATTTGGAGAAAGCATAGGCAAAGCAGCCCAGCGTGCTGATGAGCTGCGCGCTCACCGTGGCGATGGCCGCCCCGGCGACACCCCAGCGGAACACAATGATAAACAGCAGGTCGAGTCCCACGTTCAGTACCGTGGAGAACAGCAGGAATGCCAGCGGCGTCACGCTGTCACCCATGCTGCGCAGGAACGAGCAGATGAAGTTATAGAACAGCTGCGCACCGATGCCTGCAAAAATGATCGCGCAATAGGTATAGGCCGCGCGGTAGACCTCGCCGTTGTCCGGCGTCACATTGATCCACGCAAGCATCGGATCGAGCAGAAGCAGCGCAAGCACCGTCAGGATGACCGTCAGCGCGGCGGATAAAACGATCTGCGTCGTCAGCGAGCGACGCACGCCTGCAGGATTGTGCGCACCGACATTACAAGATGTGACCACGCAGAAGCCCGCGCTGACGCCGAAAGCAAATTGCAGGAAGATAAAGATAAGCGACGTCGTATCGTTGACGCCCGCGACCTCCTGCGCTGTCAGCGTTTGGCCGACGATGGCCGCGTCGCTGATCGTGTAGACCTGCTGCAGCAAGTACGAAACAATGATTGGGAAAGAAAATGCCAAAATCGTCTTCCAGCATTCGCCCTGCGTGAGCTCCACCGGCTGGAACAGGGCAGATAAACTTTTTTTCTTCATAACTAAAATCTCCATCATTTTTTGACTGGCAGATTATAGTCTCCCTTTTCCCCCTTGTCAAGGCAAAAGTTGAACAAATCAGGTAAGGTTTTGGTGAAGAAAAGCACGGAAAACGGCACAGTTAGAAATATCATCTTCCGCAGTTTTCAGTCTATCTACGCACTTCACCTTTGGCAGTATTTTGAGAGTGTTCCGCAAAAGAGTTCCGCATTTACATCATAAGTAAAAACGAACCGCGGAATGGCGATGGACTCTCTCTCCCGCAGCTATGAATATAAAAAAAGAAGCCACTCTCTTGAGTGGCTTCTCTCCATGTTGGCGCTACCTATCTTTCCGGGCCGTCTCCAGCCAAGTATTGTCGGCAGAAGCGAGCTTAACTTCCGTGTTCGGGATGGGAACGGGTGGACCCTCGCCCTAATCAGCACCAACTGCTGTATTGCAACTGTCTTATACAGTAACAAACCTTTATCCAATTGTCAAGTCGTGCCGAGTGGCACGTTCAAGCGTTTTGCACAGCAAAACCTTGCCGCAGGGCGAATTCATTTCGCCCGAGGATTTTTTGTCCTCAAGGGTTCCCGAAAAAGCATTGCTTTTTTGGGATGGTGACCCGTACCGGATTCGAACCGATGTTAACGGCGTGAGAGGCCGCTGTCTTAACCACTTGACCAACGGGCCATGCCTTGCGTCGTGGGGTCCCCACTGGATGGTGCTCCCATCCAGTGGGATGGTACACCTTCAGGGACTCGAACCCTGGACACCCTGATTAAGAGTCAGGTGCTCTACCAGCTGAGCTAAAGGTGCATGTTCTTTCGCTCATTGCGCTTATCTTTCTGTCTGCTCCTCCTGCTCGCACTACGTGCTCAATCGCAGGCTAAGTGCCGCTCCGCGGTTGCCCGCGATACAACGCCTGCCGGCGTTAGTACCAGCTGAGCTAAAGGTGCATGTCTTCAAATCGAACCTTCAAAACCGAACAATGTAACTTCAAAGCTCCTCTCAAGGCCTTGCCTGCTTCATTCGTAGGTCAAGCCCTCGGACTATTAGTACCGATCAGCTGCACACATTACTGCGCTTCCACCTTCGGCCTATCAACCAGATCGTCTTTCTGGGTCCTTACTCCTTGAAGGATGAGAGATCTCATCTTAGGGGGAGTTTCACGCTTAGATGCTTTCAGCGTTTATCTCGTCCGTACATAGCTACCCAG
>OMCS01000589.1_pt1 | contig 18908 bp, 14 predicted proteins | sample 1674241 | NCBI WGS metagenome assembly OMCS01 (sample SAMEA103958153, study PRJEB25191) | human gut metagenome
CTGAGCTGCGAGAGGAACGTAATTTCAGCTTTCAGCAGCGCGCCCACATCTCCGCGTTAGAGTCCCGCTGCCGCAAGGCGGAGAAGCTGCTGAAGCTGATCCCAGCGGAGGTAGTGAAGCAAATCAATATAAGTGCAAATCAACAAGAACGATAAACGACAACGCTGGTTTCACTGCGAAAAATGCACAAAGGACACTCTCTACGGCTTGTCTTTTGAGCCCAATTTTATCAACAAAACGCTTAAATTTTTTCTTGAAATCATTGTTTTTTTTTGCTATTATGATTATAAGTACGCCTATGCCTACTTGCTCTGTTGCAGAAAGGAGCTGTTAATATAATGAGCGAAGAATTGATTCAAAGAGATTTGGTTGCGGCACCTGATCGCATGGGTGCATGGGACTATTATAACATCGGTTCAACGACATTAAAAGCACTAAAAGCAGCAAAGATCATTCCCAAAAGAGATTATGCTGATTATGAAGCAAAAAAGCCCGATGCACTTGTTACAAAAAAGCCGTTAGTAATAGCTACTATCGAATATAAGCAGCCTAGTCAGTTAAAAACAAAAAAGCAAATCAATAACGCCATACAGCAAGAATTAGGAACAGCTCGTGCTCTTGGAGCAAAAGTCTATATAGTCACAGACGGAAAAAAGACCTTCTGGATCAATCCTCTTACTGGCAATCCTGTTTTATCTGATGATAAAACACCCGTTGCGGTCAATTTTAATCGACATTCAGAAGAGTGCGTAAAGCTAATAACTCGAATGATGTCATCACTCAGCAAAGATAATGATACTTTGCTGGCCTCTGCAGTGGTCGACCCCTTACCCTTGGCGCAGCAAGTATGGCAGGATTTGTGGGCGGTTTCAGGTGCAACTCCCGAAAACTGCCTGTATACTTTCGTTGAAATTTTTATCTTCAAGTACCTAAGTGATTTGGGGGTACTACATGGTTTCTACTCCTTTTATGACTTACTTTCACGCTACGGTAGCAACACAGAAAATGCTGTTCTTGAATACTATGCAAATACTATCCGTCCAGAAATAAAGCGGCTATTTCCGCGTAGTTCCAGAGACAATACGACGATTATTAACGGAACAATTTTTGTTTCCAAAGACGAAAAAGCGGTTGATGGTTATGCCGCAGTTTTTAAGAAAATATTAGAGCGCTTTGATAAGTTTGGGACCCTCGAAAACATTGACTACGACTTCAAGAGCAAATTATTTGAAACATTTCTCAAAGAATCTATCAGCAAGAAAAATTGGGGACAATTTTTCACCCCATTAAAGGTCGTACGCTCAATTGTAAGTATGGCAGATATTCGCCCAGGGATGAGTATATGTGACCCCGCCTGTGGCGTAGGTAAATTCCTACTGGAGCCCATACTGCATGACATTAATCGCTATTATAAAATTGAAGATGGCAAATTAAAGCCGCAAATTACTCTCTCTGGGTTTGATAAGGGCTTTGACCGAGATGAACAAAAAACAATCATTCTTGCCAAAGCCAACATGCTTATTTATCTGTCTGCTCTTATCCGCGACAATCCTGGAATAACGGTTGACTTTGCAAATCTGTTTAACGAAACTTTTTTACTGCAGACGAACTCTATTCTCGGAACACTTGCCCATCCAACTGAAAATGTATACGATCTAATCCTTACTAATCCGCCTTATGTTATGAGCGGTAGCAGCAATCTAAAAGACGAAATTGCGAAGCAGGAAGATCTGAAAGAGTATTATTCCATAAATGCAATGGGTATTGAAGGATTGTTTATGGAGTGGATTGTCCGTGCACTAAAGCCCGGCGGCAAAGCTTTCGTTGTTGTTCCCGATGGCATAATGAATCGAAGCAACGACAAACGTCTGCGCGACTTTATCCTCGATGAATGCGACATAGATGCCGTTATTTCGCTTCCCATCAATACGTTTTTTACCACGAACAAGAAAACTTATATCCTTGCTATAACAAAGAAGACCCCTACAATACACGATGGCATAGAAAAGAAAGAACGCCAAACAAGGCGTGTGTTTACTTATTTGTGTTCGGAAATAGGTGAGACTCGTGATGTATACCGGTTTGATTTAGAACAAAATGATTTGGCAGAAGCAGCAAAGCAATTCAATATGTTCAAGGGAAATAAGGAATATTTCTCGACTACTGATCGGCGGTGTAAGCTTGTAGATATTGATGCCTTTTATACTGGGGCACACTGGTCTGTTGAACGTTGGTGGACAAGGGAAGAACGTATTGATTTGGGAATTGAGGACGAAATAAAAAGTGTTTCCATTGAAGGCTTTATTGCTCTTGTTGAAGACACGGCGGCAACGCTAAGTGATTTTCAGGAGCCTTTGCGTGAAATTGCTAAAAAAAAAATTCAAGTCCGAAATAGTGTAGAGGTTTCTTTATCTGATAATACGCTTTTCCAACTGTCAATCGGTAAGCGCGTATTGCGGAAAGATTTTCAAACACCGCGAGGAGAAATCCCTGTGTATAGTGCAAATGTCTTCTCACCATTTGTTTATTCGGATACAAGCAACATTGTTGACTATGATGCTCCATATGTAATTTGGGGTATAGACGGTGTCTTTGAATTTAATGTTGTTGGCATGGGACGTCCTTTTGCAACAACGGATCACTGTGGTGCAATCAAAATCCTCGACCCCAATATTGATCCATTTTACCTAGCATATATGCTGAGAGAAAAGAGTCATATTTACGGGTTTGACCGAGGGTTGCGCGCTTCATTGACAAACATGAAAAATGTCAAGATAGCAGTACCAATTGATGATATTGGTTCTTTCAACATTGAATATCAGAGATTTATTGCTAGGCAACTCGAATCTGTTGGACAGGTGAAAAAGGAGATTGAGCAAAAAGAAAATCGCATCGCAAGTGTTGCTTTTAATATTAATACCGATGCGTATTCAATGGCCTATAAGCCGCTTTCAGAAGTCCTTGAACCCGTCAAAGGTAAAAGTCTGTATACTCGAAAATACGGCGAAAGCCACAAGGGGAATTATCCAGTGTTCTCTGCTTCGTCGTCAACGCCCTTAACATATATCGACACTTTTGACTACGACGGTGACTTCTTAAGTTGGTCGACAAACGGTTTTGCTGGTACGGTAATCGTGCTAAGCGGACAATTTTCAATCAACGGTGACCGAGGATTGCTTATTCCCAAGATTGAGAACATTGATATTCTGTATTTGCGTTATGTTTTAGAACCCATTTTTCGAGGACTAGCAAAAGGTCGCCGTGGTGACCGTGGCGAAGATGAATTTACCAAATTATATCCCTCTATGATTTGCGATGTTGAAATACCGCTACCCGTGGATAAGAATGGTTCGATAAGTTTATCCGCCCAAAAAGAAATTGCAGCTATGTACGACTCTGCAGAACAGTACCGACATGAAATCATAGCAAAACTGGATGGCCTCCTCAATCAGCGCATAGAATACTAACCGCTTAATACAAATTTGAGGGCAAAAGCAGTTGTGCTTTTGCCCTCAAATTACAGTCGTTTCACCGGTATATCAGTCTATTGTAATAGGAGTGAATGTATTACCGCTTCCTCCGCGGCGCTGCGGATGTTATTCATGGCACCAACCCACGCCATCTGATCTTCAGTTTTCAGTTGCTCAGTGATGCCCTGCGCCTGTGCCATCTGCTTCACCAGCAGTTCCAGCATCTCTCGCGCCTGTCGATCCACCTCGTTGAGGTGTTGCATCAGCTCACCGGAGGTCAACAGATTGATGTATAAGACCCTCCGATGCTCCTTAAGGTACTTGAGCCGCAGGCGGCCATAGCGTCCGCAGGACGCTTCTTCTTTTCTCGGTAAGGTAAGATTTGGCAGGTAAAAGCCCTCGTGGTTTGTGTAAGTGATTTCCATTGTGTGATACTCCTTTTATGTATTTCGGGATTGACCCTTATTCTGACCCTTTAGCAGGCCATCTTCTATAAAACGACTGGACTGACAGATACCATGTTTTATAGTTTCAGAACTGAATATCACATAATTTGATGTAATTTGTTCCTAAAAATTCTCTTTGTTAAATTCAAGTCCCGCCTCGCGCACCAACAGAAAAACCCTTGAAGCTGCAAGGCTTCGAGGGTTTTTCTTTTCCGCGCCGCACGCGTTCCCAGCGCGTCTCCGGTGTGAAAGAATTGTTCAAAGCAAGGAAGGCTTACCGCCTGCAGAGCGCAGGCGGTAAGCCTTTCGTGCTTGTATCGTGCGCCGGTGCGGTCATGCAGACGGGCGCGGACGGCGGCTCACTCCGCCGCTGCAAAGCCATCCGGATTTTTAAGCTGCCAGTTCCACGCATCGCGGCACATATCCTCCAGCGACCGCGTGGCACTCCAGCCCAGCAATTCCCGTGCCTTCTCCGCCGAGGCGTAGCACACCGGAACATCTCCTGCCCGCCGCTGGGTGATCCGGAAGGGGATATGTACGCCGGTGGCGCTTTCAAACGCGGCGACCATCTCCAGCACGCTGTGTCCCATACCCGTCCCCAGATTGAACACCTCCACGCCGCTGTGGGAGGCGCAGAACGGGAGGGCGGCCACATGGCCAGCGGCCAGATCCATAATATGGATATAGTCCCGGATGCAGGTGCCGTCCGGCGTGTCATAGTCGGCGCCAAAGACTGAAAGCTGCTGGCGCTTGCCTGCCGCCACCTGTGTGATATACGGCATCAGGTTGTTCGGTATGCCGGCGGGCGCCTCTCCGATCAGGCCGCTGGGGTGCGCACCCACCGGATTGAAATAGCGGAAGAATACTGCGGAGAACGCCGCATCCGCCGCCGCGTAGTCCCGTATGATCTGCTCGATCATATACTTCGTCCAGCCGTAGGGGTTGGCGATACCGCCGGTGGGACACGCCTCCGTAAGCGGCAGCGTGACCGGGTCACCGTACACCGTTGCGGAGGAGCTGAAAATCAGGCTTCTGACGCGGTACCTGCTCATGACCTCCAGAAGCGTGAGCGCACCGTCCAGGTTGCCTCTGTAATACTTGAGCGGCTGCTGTACAGACTCGCCCACCGCCTTATAGCCCGCGAAGTGCATGACCGCGTCAACGGTATGCCTCTCAAAAATCCGCCCCAGCGCCGCGGCGTCTCGGATATCGATCCCGTAGGTCGCCACGCGCCTTCCAGTGATCCGCTCAATGCGGGCGGGTACCTCCGGGGAGCTGTTGCAGAAATTGTCCGCGATGATCACGTCATATCCGGATCGGAGCAATTCGACGGCGACATGGCTGCCGATATATCCCGCTCCGCCGGTCAGTAAAATCGTCATGCTCTGCCCACTTTCTTCGAGAAAAATTTGCGTCTTCGTGCGGCACAGTGCCTGCGGCATGGGCATCCAAAGCGCCTTGCACCGCGCAGACATCACGCCGGCGGCAGGGGATAGGATCCGGCCTTGCCGCAGGATACCGCATTTTTGTGTAATAATACAAAAGTATAGCACACGCCACGGCAAAATGCAATTACCTTGCTGAAAATGCGAGGGAAAACACGGAGAGTTTGTGCGAGTATGCTCGATTCTTCGGCGAAAATAACTTGCACTATAGTGGATTATGTGGTATAATAAAAGCAAAATTTTGAGGTTTTTTGCCGCACGGATTTGGCAACTCCGTGAAGAGACCCCCGCCATCGCCTGCGGAGGACGGCGGAAGGGCTTCGGCCGCCGCAGCTTTGACCGGCAAAGGCATATTTTTAGCTCTCAAGAAAGGATCACCCCACACATGAAAAAAGAAGACGCAAATCCCAAAATCGATCTGCTGTCGCTCCTGAAGGCCATGTGGAAGAGCCTGTGGCTGATCGTGGCGGCGACGGTGCTGTGCGGTGCTGCCGCATTCACGATCACGCGGTTCTGCATTACGCCGCTTTATAAGGCCAGCGTGATGATGTATGTAAACAACAGCTCTCTGTCCGTGGGCAGCACCAAGGTGAGCATCAGCTCCTCAGACCTGTCTGCTGCCCAGAGTTTGGTGGATACCTATCTGGTGATCCTGAATACCCGCACCACGCTGGACGAGGTGCGGGACAAAACCGGCGTCTCTTACACATACGAGGAATTGTCGGAGATGATCTCCGCTTCCGCCGTCAACTCCACGGAGGTCTTTAAGATCGAGGTCACCAGTCCCGACCCCAAGGAGGCGCGGGACATCGGCAACGTGATCGCACAGGTGCTGCAAAAGCGCATTGCCGCCATCGTGGAGGGCAGCTCCGTCCGCGTGGTGGATAAGGCGGTGACACCGACGGAAAAGGCGTCCCCCAGCATTACACGCAATACGGCGGTGGGTATGCTGCTGGGCCTCATCGCCAGCTGCGGCTATATCGCCGTGCGGACCATCCTCGATGACCGTATCCACGACGAGGACTGCCTGATGCAGATGTACGAGAGCATCCCGGTACTGGCGCTCGTTCCTGAGCTGACCACCACGGAGTCCGATGGCTATGGGTACTACCAGGCGTCGGACGGGAAGAGAAAAGGAGCGTCCGCATGAAATTTGTCGGTAAACGGGAAGCGCCCATGACGCTGTCCAAGCAGCGGAAGCTGCTGGGAAACCATTTGAATTTTGCGGCGGCGGAGGCCTATAAGCTGCTGCGGACGAACCTGATGTTCGCACTGCCGAACAACAACGAGTGCCGTGTGATCGGTATCACCAGCGCACTGCGCGGTGAGGGAAAGAGCACCACCAGCGTGAACCTGGCCTACACCATCGCCCAGACCGGCGAGCGCGTGCTGATGATCGAGGCGGATATGCGCCTGCCCAACGTGGCGCAGCGTCTGGCGCTGCGGCCCACACTGGGACTTTCCGACCTGCTGGCGGGGCTTTGCACCCGCGAGGAGGCCATACAGGAGAGCGGTATGCTGGACAACCTGCGGATCATCGCGGCAGGCAGCATCCCTCCCAACCCTATGGAGCTGCTGGGCTCTGAGCAGATGACGCAGCAGCTGGCGGAGCTGAAGAAGGAGTTCGACTTCATTATCTTCGACCTGCCGCCTGTCAATGCTGTGGCGGACGGTCTGGTCATCTCCCGGCTGGTACAGGGCATGGTGGTGGTTGTTCGTCAGGATTACGGTGACCGCAGTTCTCTGTCGGTGGCGGTACGGCGTCTGCAATATCTGAATGTGAAGATCCTGGGCTTTGTCATGACGTACAGCCACGCGGAAAAGAAGGCATACAAGTACCGTAAGTATGGCTACGGCTATGGCTATGGCTACTACGGCAAAAAAGGGAAGAGCAGTGCGGCCGACACCAACGACGATGATTGATTTCCACACACATATTCTGCCGGGCATAGACGACGGCAGCCGCAGCGCGGACGAGAGCATCCAAATGCTGCGCGCCATGCCGGAGGTCACCCACGTGGTGGCCACACCGCATTTCTATGCATGGGAGAACACGCCGGAGAGGTTCCTGCGGCGGCGTACCGCCGCATGGGAGCAGCTGCGGGAACGGCTGGACGACACGGCACCCGACATACGGCTGGGCGCGGAGGTCTGCTATTTTGAGGGCATCTGCCGCAGTGATGAGCTGCACAGCCTCTGCATCGAGGGAACCAACGTGCTGCTTCTGGAGATGCCCTTTGAGAAGTGGAGCAGCCGGGCGCTCCATGACCTGCTGGAGCTGGGACACCGGGCGGAGCTGCGGGTGGTGCTGGCCCACGCCGAGCGCTACGAGAGCTTTTACCACAAGCGGGACTGGCAGCACGTTGCGGACAGCCCCATCATGATCCAGTGCAACGCCGCTTTCTTCCTGCGGCTGCGGACAAGGCGCGAGGCACTGCGGCTGGTGAAGGACGGACGCATCCACCTGCTGGGCTCGGATTGTCACGGCGCAGAGCACCGTGCGCCCAATCTGGACGAGGCGGCGCAGGTGATCCGGAAGAATCTGGGCGAAGATGCCCTGTGCGAGATAGACCGTCTGGCGCTGCGGCTGCTGGACGGCAAGGGAGCGGAGTGACCGTGAAAAAATATATGCTGATCATCGGCGGCTTTGCCATTGTCGCCGCCATATACCTGCTGCTGACCTTCCGTCCATGGCACAAGGAGCCGCCCAAGCCGGTGCTGCCGGATGTAAGCGAGCCGATACAGGAGGTGGAGCCAGAAAAATATGTCAGCCCCATTGACTTCGCGGCACTGCAGGAGAAGAACCCGGATATCTTCGGCTGGCTGGATATCCCCGGCACGGATACCAGCTATCCGCTGCTCCAGTCGCAGGAGGATGACAATTTCTATATGCGGCACGATGCCTACGGGAACTATGACAGCGCAGGGTCGCTGTTCTGCGAGCATCGGTACAACAGGAACGACATGACCGACCCCGCAACGGTGATCTACGGTCACCGCCAGAACGACGGCTCCATGTTTGGCGCGCTGCAGCAGACCTTCTCCAATCCAGAGAGCTTTGCATCGCACAGGACCATCGTGGTATACCTGCCGGATCGTGAGCTGCACTATCAGGTGCGGGCGGCGCTGCCCTATGACAACCGCCACATCCTGTACCAGTATGATTTTCACGATACCCAGTCGTACAGCAATTTCCTGTACAGCATCTACAATGCACGGGCACTGGGGATCAACTATGCGGACGAGACCATCGAGACAGACGACACACTGCTGATCCTGTCCACCTGCCTGAAGGGGAACCGCAAAAACCGTTTTCTCGTGGTGGCCGTCTTGGAGCAAACCGTTCCGGAGACGAGCACTGCCGAATAATAAAAAACTATTATATTTTAGGAGGATGTAAGTATGAAAAAGATCATGAGTTTGCTGCTGGCGCTGCTGCTGGCTGCCGCGCTGACCGTCTCCGCCTTTGCACAGGGCTTTACCAACAGCGCCGGTCAGGAGGGTGAGGATCCCGTGATTCCTAACCCCGGTAGCACCATCCCCGGCGGTACGGTACCCACCTCCCCTCAGACGGGTGAGGCAGACGCAGTGTGGGTCATCGCTGGCATCGCCGGTCTGGCAGCAGGCACCTGCATCGTGGTGAAGAAGCGCTCCACAGCCTGCTGAGCGCGGTGGACAGAAACAAAAGGAAGAAGTCGTTGCTGCGTGCGGCGGCCGTGTTATGCGTGGCCGCCGCAGCGACAGCGGCGCTGCTCTATGTCGGGAAATGGGAGAAAATGGGAAATTCTGCGGACGTGCCGGATGAGGCGGACGATGATCGGCCGGAGTATTACTACAACGGTGCGTGGTATACGCAGAACACGGAGCTGGAGACGCTGCTGATTGCGGGTATCGATAAATACAGCGATCAGTTGGCGGAGACGCTGGATCTGGGCAAGGAGCTGGGCACCAACATCAATACACAGCAGTCCGACTTCCTGATGCTGCTGGTCCTGGACAGAGAGCGGAATGTCTGCAAGGTGCTGCCGCTGAACCGCGACACCATGACCCAGATCAATGCAATGGGTATGGCGGGCGAGTCTATCGGCTCATTCACCGGACAGCTGGCGCTGGCGCACACCTACGGCAGCGGCGGCGTGGACAGCGGCTACAACACCGTACAGGCTGTCTCCGATCTGCTGTACGGCGTGGAGATCGACCACTTCGTCACCCTGACGATGGATGCGGTGGCGGTGCTGAACGATCTGGTGGGCGGCGTGACGGTGCTGGTGGAGGATGACTTCTCCGAGGTCACGGACCGGCTGCCGCAGGGGCAGGAGGTACATCTGACGGGCGATCTGGCCCTGACCTTTGTGCGTACCCGCCGCTGGGTGGCGGATCAGACGAACCTCAACCGTATGGCGCGGCAGAAAATCTATCTGGAGGCGCTGTACGAAAAAATGAAGGCGGAGCCGGCAGAAGCATTTTCGGCCAAGGCGCTGCTGGAGCTGTCGCCCTATCTGGTCAGCGACTGCTCAGCAACGACGCTGGCGCAGCTGTATCAGGAGGTATTGGACAGTCAACTGACGGTGCTGGATACACCGGAGGGAGAGGTCGTCCGAGGAGAGAAATTCATGGAGTTCTATCCGGACGAGCAGAAGCTGCAGCGCTTGGCGCTGGATCTGCTCTTTACACCGGTCGAAACGACCGCCGACTGAGTGCTCGGCGGGAAAAAGGGGGGAAACTGGGGATGGTATCGAATAAGCAGGTTTGTGAACGGGCGGCGGCAGAGCGGCTCGATGCTGCTGTCGAGATACGATCCGAAATAGCTCCGCTCGTGTCTGTGATCATGCCAGCGTACAATTCTGAGAGATTCATTGAGCAGGCAGTCCGATCCGTACGGATGCAGACGATGCAGCGCTGGGAGATGATTATCGTGGATGATTGCTCAACAGACAAAACTGCAGAGCAGATCAAGCGACTTGCAGCCGAGGATCCGCGGATCATCCCGGTTTACAGCGAGAGCAATCACGGCGCGGCGGAAAGCCGAAATATCGCGCTGCGCCAATGCCGCGGCGAGTTTGTCGCGCTGCTGGATGCAGATGACGTATGGCACCCGCAGAAGCTGGAGAGAGAGCTGGAAAGAGCGCGGGAGACGGACGCGGATCTTGTTTACTCGTCTTATGCTATGATCGACGAACAGGGAACGCGTTGTTTTTCCGATTTTATCGTGGAAGAGTCCACCGATCTGCAGTCGATGCTGAACTGCAACACCATCGGCTGCTCGACTGTGCTGATGAAGGCGAAGGTACTGGAGAAGCGTCCCTTTGTCACCGATTTCTACCATGAGGACTACGTCATGTGGTTGTCGCTGCTACAGGCCGGATGCAAGGCGGTAGGCGTGCGGGATATCCTGGTGGACTACCGGGTGACACGCGGCTCGCGGTCATTTAACAAGCTGAAAAGCGCCAAAAACCGCTGGAGGGTCTACCGCGATTACCTGAAGCTGCCCCTCATCCCCAGCATGAAGGCGATGGCGTGCTACACATTCAATGGATTGAAGAAATACCGATGATGCCCAAAACGGAGACGAGCGCACTGCGCGCACACCAGTTGGCCCTGCTGCAAATGCTGCACGAGATCGACCGCGTGTGCAAAAAACACCATATTACATATACACTGTTTGCCGGTACGGCGCTGGGTGCCGTGCGGCATGGCGGATTCATCCCGTGGGATGACGATCTGGACGTGATCATGCTGCGGCCGGACTACGAGCGCTTTATGGCGCTGGCGCCCGCCGAGTTGGATGGCACGGTCTACTACCTGCAGCGGGAGTTTTCGGAGCATTGGCCCATGTTTTTCTCAAAGCTCCGGAAAAACGGTACCGCCTGCATCGAGCGCTATATCCCTCGCGACCCGCTGGCGCATCAGGGCATATACATCGACATATTCCCCTGCGACGCGCTCTCGGACGCCCCGGCCAAGCGGAAGCGCCAGTTCTGGGCGTCCAAGATGGTGATCGCGCGGGGACTCGACCGGCGCGGCTACCGGACAGACAGCCTGCAAAAGAAGCTGGCGATGCAGGTCAGCCGCTGTCTGCCGACAAAGGCGCTGTGGGCCTACGCCGTGAACCGGGAGGACACCGACTCGCAGATGGTACACTCCTTCTTCGGCGCCTCATCCCGCTACGAAAAAAGCATCTATCCCCGCAGTTGGTTCACGGAAACGGTACAGCTTCCCTTCGAGGACGGGGAATTTCCCGTATCCGCCCACTACGATGCGCTGCTCACCACGCTGTACGGCGACTACATGACGCCGCCGCCGGTGGAGGAGCGCGGGCAGAAGGTTCACGCGGAGCTCGTGGATCTGGAACGTTCCTACACGGAGTATGCAGGCGTGCAGAAGCAAATGCACTTCAAGGAATACACGCGCAGCATCCGTTGACGGATAAAAAACCGGCAAAATTGTCAATGCTTTGCAAAAAGGAGAAGGGGAAAAATGAGCAAGTTGAGAAAATGGACGAGCTTTGTTCTGTGCGTACTGCTGGTCGGCGCGCTGCTGGTCGGCTGCGGCGACGACACAAAGCAGAACGACCAGCCCAACAAGCCGGGTACGACGCAGGGTACGGAGGATCCCTCCGGCCAGCAGAATACACCGGCTGATCCCGCGAAAAAGCTGGAGCTCGAGACGCCGGTCGGTACGCTGACCTTCCCGGAGGAATGGGCGGGCGACGTGCAGACGAAGGATACCTCCGCGGACGGCACCTATGCCATGAGCTTCTATGGCACGGTCAACGGAGCGGATGTGCTGCTGTTCGAGATCGCCATCGGCGCGGCGGAGGGCGGCTATCAGCTGGGCAGCGCGCCGGACGCGGACGGCAATATGCAGTCGGTCTGGCTGAACATCAGCGAGATCAAGGCGGAGCCGGATTGGTCGGAGGCGGACACGGCCCGCATCAACACCCTGCAGGAGTGCGTGAATGATTTGATCTACCAGCTCCAGCAGCTGGACGGCTTCCAGCCGGCGAACTGACCAAGGACAATGGGAGTCAGGAGAAAGCTTGGCGCACTGTTCTATCATTCGGTCGCTAAACACCTTCCGGTATCGTACAGCTCCCTGCATCTGGGTCAGACGGCGCTGCGGCGCTTCTGCGGCAAATTGATGCTGGCGAAGTGCGGTAAAGAGGTCAATATCGAGAAGAACGCCATTTTCAGCGAGAAGGTCACACTGGGCGACCGTTCCGGCATCGGGATCAATGCCAAGATATACGGCACCTGCCACATCGGGGATCACGTTATGATGGGCGCGGATGTAACGATCATCACACGGAACCACGAGTTCGCCAGAACGGATATCCCCATGATGGAACAGGGCTTCCGTCCCGAGGAGCCGGTCTTCATCGGCAACGATGTGTGGATCGGGGATCGTGTGATGATCATGCCCGGCGTACATATCGGGGATGGATGTATCATCGGAGGGGGGACAGTTGTGACCAAGGACATTCCGGCGTATACCATTGCCGCCGGCGTACCCGCCCGGGTACTGCGGACGCGGCAGAACACATGAGACAAGTGCAGGAAAGCGGGTGATCGTGATGAACGATAAAATAACGCTGCTGGCGGTGCTCACCGTCGGCACGGCCTTCACCTTCCTCTGGCTGCTGCTCTGCAAGGAGCGTCTTCGCATCAAATGGTACGCCGCACTGCCCATCGCGGTGCTGCACACGATCTGCGGCGTGCTGTGCGTGAAGGTCTTTGCCGTTGTCGAGGTGGGGTTCGACATGAGCAAGGCGGGCAATATGAGCCTGTTCGGCGGCATATTTATCCTCCCCCTGTTCTACTACCTGGGCGCGAAGCTGACCAGGCGAAAACCGGCGGAGGTATTCGACGTATTCACCATCTGCATGATCTTCACACTGATGTGCGCCCGCTTCAACTGCATTCTCAGCGGCTGCTGCGCGGGCAAGGTCATACCGGGACTGTCCATCCGCTGGCCCACCCGTGAGCTGGAGATCCTGTTTTATATCGTCCTGCTGTTCTGGCTGGGCAGACCCGTCCGCCAGAGCAAGCGCGTGGGGATGATCTACCCCCTGTACATGATCGCGTATGGCGCGTTCCGCTTCCTGACCGAGTGGCTGCGAACCTACGAGACAACGGCGCTGCTGCACCGCGGCCATATCTGGGCGCTTATTACTCTGGCACTGGGCTTGAGTATTTACTATACACAACGAGAGAAAATCCAAAAAAGAGGAGGAAAACAAAGAAGATGAAGCAAGTTTTCAAACGTTTCCTGTCGTTGGCGCTTGCCATGCTGATGGTGCTGACACTGCTGCCCGCCATGACCACCACGGCGTGGGCGGCGACCAGCGGCACCGTGACCGGTCTGGCTGACGACGAGAACATCGGCTTGAGCTACTCCGGCGACGCAGATGATGCTTGGAGCGCCAGCGGCACGCAGATCATCGGTAAGGCTCGGTCTACGTCTGGGTCAGGCTGCGGCAGTGGCAGTAACTATCGTTCTACGCTGACCATCACCAACAACAAGACCACGACGGCGACGCTGTCCTTTGACTATACCGTCGTGGTAAGCGAAGGTACGATTCTGGTGAACAACACCACGACCACCGCAAACGGCAGCTTCAGTCAGGAGCTTGCACCCGGCAAGACCGTTGAGGTGGAGATCGAATCCGGCAGCACCAGCGCCGACACCAAGATCACCATGACCAACGTGAAGCTGGTGGCCGATGTGAGCGCCACCGTGACCTTCCAGCCCGCCGAGAACGGCTCCTATACCGTGGACGGGCGGAATATCACCGAGGTGTACACCCACACCCAGAGCTCCATGACCGCTTATAAGGTAGTGGCGACCCCGGCGGAGGGCTACCGCTTCAAGGGGTGGTACGATGTGGCCAGCGGAAAGTGCATCAGCACCGATGCCAAGACCGCTCTGAACTTTGACAGTGGCCGTACCATCACGGCGCGGTTCGTCAGCAAGGAGCTGGCGCTCTTTGAAACCGGCGGTCAGATCTTTGACGACCTGAACGACGCGATCGCGGAGACGCAGAAGAACCTGCCCGCTATCATCACACTCGCCGAGAGCGGTAAGATCACGGGAAACTACACCATCCCCTCCAAGGTCACCCTGCTGATCCCCTTTGACGAGGCCAAGACCTGCTATACCAGTACCCCGACAGCCATCACCTCTACCCCGACCGCTAAGCCCTTCCGGACGCTGACCATGGCGGCGGGCAGCTCCCTCACCCTTGCAAACGGGGCGGCCATCAGCATCGGCGGTCAGTATTGTGCGCCCGGCGGCAGTGCTTCTGGCAAGATGGTCGGGCCCTATGGCTACATCAAAATGGAGTCCGGCAGCGCCATCACCGTGAAGTCCGGCGCAAGCCTGTACGCATGGGGCTTCATCTCCGGCAGCGGCGCCGTCACCGTGGAGTCCGGCGGCTCTGTCTACGAGTGGTACCAGATTCTGGACTTCCGCGGCGGCTCGGCATCTTCTGCTATGGGCAACAAGGTGTTCCCCTTTAGCCAGTACGCCGTGCAGAATGTGGAGGTACCCCTGACCCTGCACGCCGGTGCCAGCGAGACGGTGTATACTGCGGTATACGCCATAAGAAAGATCAACCCCACCTCTATTCCCTTTATCGGCGACAAGGGTATGTTTAAGCTGACCTCCGGCAGTCTAACCAAGGCGTATGACGGCGCCACCGACCGCATCCACTATACCATCGACGGTGTGGCGGAGGTCAACAGCCTGAACCTGAAGCTGGCAGGCGCGAGCGTCAGCTCCAGCAGCTATGTCCTGCCGCTGACCAACAACATGACCATCAATTTGACCACCGGCAGCAAGCTGACTATCAATCAGACGGCATCGCTGCTGCCCGGCGTGGAGACCACCATCGCCAAGGACGCCGAGCTGGTGGTGTCCAGCGGCAAGAGCATCTATATTTATGACCGTGACGAATGGATTGCCAATGCATACACCTGCAAAGGCAATTTCTGTGCGGTAGGATATGCCCCCGGAAAGCATTATAACCGCACAAATGCAGACCTTATCGATGTGAAGGTGGACGTCAACGGTACGCTGACCGCCAACGGCGGCATCTACACCACCGCCAGCGGTGCGGACATCTGCTCCAGCAACGGCACCGGTGTCTACAACCAGCAGGGCAGACCCGGCACGGAGACCACGACGTATCAGTACACGCAGAGCGGTTCCGACGTGACGTCACACACGATCCCCATCACCGCCGCCAAGCTGCACAACGCCGACGGCACCTACACCGAGACGAAGACCGCCAAGGCTGGCGACGCCATTAACTATGTCAACGGCGTCTGGGGTGGCGAAGAGCCTGCTGAGCTGACGGTTACCTTTGAAGCCAACGGCAGTGCGGAATACCCGGTCGAGGGTACGATGGCGGCTCAGACCGTGCTCGAAAAGACCGACGCGGAGCTGACGCCCAACGCCTTCACCCGCGAGGGCTACAACTTCCTGAACTGGAATACGGCGGCCGATGGTACTGGCGACTCCTATGCGGACAAGGCCACCGTCAACCTGACCGAGAACACCACCCTCTACGCCCAGTGGACCCAGAACCCGGTCATCACCTTCAACGCCAATGATGGCGAGGGCAACATGGGTACCCAGACTGTAAAGCCCAATGAGGCGACTGCCCTGACCGCCAACACCTTCACCCGCGCGGACTATGATTTCACCGGTTGGAACACGGCGAAGGACGGCACCGGCACGCCCTATGGCGACAAGGCTGAAATCACCACCGATACGGACATCACCCTCTACGCCCAGTGGACGCTGCATAAGTATCATGTCCGCTGGCTCAACTGGGATGGCTCTGTCCTGCAGGAAGGTGACTACACCATCAAGGACGCAGTGTCCTACAATGGGGGTATTCCGGAGCGTCCGGAGGACGACGATTTTACTTACAAGTTTAGGGGTTGGGATCCTTTCGATGGCGATGCGCCCACGGATATTCATAAGAACACAGACTATAAGGCGCAGTTCAACCCGTTTGAAAAGCTCACCGTCACCTTTGACGCCAACGGCGGCAGCAGCACGATGGAGTCTGAGAAGATCGCCAACGGTGCATCAGGTAGGCGCTACACGCTTCCCGAATGTGGCTTTACTCGCGAAGGCTATGACTTCGACGGCTGGCTCATCACCGGAACCGTGAGCGACGGTCCCGATGAGCCGTATGAGGTCGAAGATGTACAATGGGGTGGCACATGGCTCTATGCCTTCTCCAACCTGACCCTCAAGGCCAACTGGGAGGATAACCACTCGCTGACCGAGGTTCGTGGTAGCCGTGAGCCTACCTGCACCGAGAAGGGCTACACCGGCGATACCTATTGCAAGGTTTGTGATAAAGTACAAAAGCCGGGTGAACCCATTCCTGCAAAGGGCCACAGCTGGAATGAGGGCGAGATCACGACCTCTCCTACCTGTTTGAACGTCGGTATCAAGACTTACACCTGCACAGTTTGCAATGCGACCGAGACGGAAGAAATCCCCGCCACCGGCCACAAGTGGGATGAGGGCAAGGTGACTACCGCGCCCACCTGCAATAATACGGGTGTCAAGACCTTTACCTGCACGGTCTGCAAGGAAACCAAGACCGAAGCGATCGACAAGACTGGACATACTCCGGTTGAAGTTGCGGAACAGCCCGCTACCTGCACCGAGGCTGGTCATACGGCCGGTACGAAGTGCTCCGTTTGTAAGGCGATTCTCTCCGGTATGGAAGAAATCCCTGCGACCGGCCACAACTGGAACGCCGGCGAGATCACCACTGCGCCTACCTGCGAGGACAAGGGTGTTATGACCTACACCTGCACCAACGAGGGGTGCAGTGAGACCAAGACGGAGAAAATCCCCGCGCTGGGTCACAAGGAGGAGACTATCCCCAGCAAGGCAGCTACCTGCACCGAGCCCGGCCTGACGGCGGGCACCAAGTGCTCCGTCTGCGGCACAGTCATTAAGGCACAGGAAGTAATTCCCGCCAAGGGTCATACGCCGGAGACTATCCCCGGCAAGGCAGCTACCTGCACCGAGCCTGGCCTGACGGACGGCACCAAGTGTTCTGTCTGCGGCACGGTCATTAAGGCACAGGAAGTGATTCCGGCTACCGGTCACAAACCGGAGATTCGCAATGCGGTCGAAGCGACGCTTACGACACCCGGTTACACCGGCGACACCTACTGCTCTGTCTGCAATGAACTGCTGAAACAAGGCGAGGAAATTCCTAAGACCGGCGCACATATCACTTGGGTGATCGACGGCAAGGTCGTAGCTGAGGAAGATTATCTGAAGGGCACCATGCCTTCCTTCAAGGGCAGCACAGATAAGGCTCCTGACGACAACTACCGCTACACCTTCACCGGCTGGAGTCCGGAGGTTGTGGTTGCTGAAGAGGATGCCACTTATACGGCACAGTACTCTGCAACCGAGCGCGTGTTCTACACCATCACCTTCAATGCCAACGGCGGCACAGGCAGTATGGAGCCTCAGCGCTTTGAGGTGGGCATCGATACCGCGCTGAACAAAAACGCATTTACCCGCGAGAACTACAAGTTTAACAACTGGAACACTGCCGCAGATGGCAGCGGCGCCACCTATGCCGATGCGGGCGCAATTCTGGCGCTTGCCGAGGATATGACGCTGTATGCCCAGTGGCAGTTCCAGACCGGCTGGGTCGCGGATGTGAACGGCAAGCAGTACTACAAGGACGGCGAGCTGAAGAAGACTGGTTGGACAGTCATTGACGGCGAGACCTACTATCTGGACACCGAAACCGGATACGCGGCTACCGGCATCGCGACACTGATCCGCGATGGAGCAACGGAAGAAGCCCGCTGCGTCTTTGACGCTAACGGCGTGTTCCAGAAGAACGTTACCGGCGTCTATGATGTCGGAAATGATACCTATTGGCTCAACAGCGGCATCATCGAGGAGTATGCCGGCCTGAAGCGGGTGGTCAAGGAGGACGGCGAGGTCAACTATTATTACTTCGGCAAGGATGGTAAGGCTGTCAAGGCCGGCAACTACAAGGTGGAGAAGAAGAGCAACGACCTGCCTCTGCCGTGCTATCAGTATCGCTTCGACGCCAACGGCATTATCGAGCACGATGCGGATACCAGTAAGAACGGTATTGCCAAGGAGACGGGCTCCGACACGGAGTTCTACTTCATCGACGGCATCAAGGTCGGCGAGGGCTTGCTCTGCATCAAGGGGAAGTACTACTATGCCAGAACCTCTACCGGCGAGATCGTCAAGGATCAGAGATATTGGATCTCCAAGAACAACGATTATTATAAGATCCCGTGTGCCATGTACTACTTCGATGCCAACGGCGTGATGAAGATCGACGGCTTTGTCCATGTGGGCGATGATACGTATTACTACGAGAACGGCGCGCTGGTCACGGGCTTCACGAAGATCGGTGACGACTACTACCTGTTCAATGCCGGCAGCGGCAAGATGTACAAGAATGCCGATATGTGGGTTGCCGGTGACAATGACTACGGTATTGCCGGCGGTAT
>OMCS01000592.1_pt1 | contig 18846 bp, 17 predicted proteins | sample 1674241 | NCBI WGS metagenome assembly OMCS01 (sample SAMEA103958153, study PRJEB25191) | human gut metagenome
GGCCGGAAAAGCTGTCTGACCCACTGCTGGCTGATGCCATCTGCGACCGAATCGTCCACGACGCCTACACCATAGTCATTGGCGGCAAGGAATCCATGCGCAAGCGGAAGGGGCTGTAGGATGTCTGACGCCTTAACTCCGACCATATTTATGATACCTTGACAGTTTTGTGCTGTCCATATTCAACCTGAACGGTGGGACTGCTCAATCCGGGCGGTCCCATTGCTCAATTCAAGCGGAACCGCTGCTCAATTTCGCCGGTCGAGCTGATTTTGCAGAGCGGTGTACGCATATTTTGCGCTATTCCGCCAGGGCGTATTTGGTTTTGATGCGGTCGAGTTTTTGGAGCAGGGGTTCGGCGGTGAGCCAGAGGAAGAAGAAGGTGGCGAGGGCGCGGACGAGGTCGATGGGGATGCCGGTGACGTAATAGCTCAGGATGATTTTCCAGTTGATCGTGTTGGACCACAGGAGGGCAGACGCGGGATTCATAATGCCGCCGTAGAGGACGGTGGAGGCGATGACGCCGAAGATGCAGAGGCTCAGGCGCGAGCGGCGGAGGACGCCCTTGCGGTACAGGACGCCCGCCAGCCAGCCGATTGACCCCATAGCGAACATCTGCCACGGCGTCCACGGGCCTTGTGAAAACAGCATATTCGAGACCAGCATGGTCATCGCGCCGACCAAGAATCCGGTCTCGCCGCCAAAGGCCACGCCCGCCAGAATCGTCATTGCCACGACCGGCTTGAACTCCGGCAGCATGAAGAACGCGGCGCGCCCCGCCACATTCAGCGCAACGAGCACGGCAAAGAGCACCAGCTCGCGCGCCTGCGGCTTGCGCCCCTCGAAAATCAGGAAAAAGGGCAGCATACATTCCAGCAAAATGAGCAGCGAAATGAAGTAATATTTCCGTCCCTCAAAGTAGTAGTTGCCAATAAACAGCGTGAACGGAATGAGCAGGAGGATCAGGAGCGTTGCAAGAATCGTCCGCTTCTTCAGCTTGCGCTTTTCTACAGGCGTCTGGATGAGGTAATCCGGACGTTCGGCCTTTCGGCCAATAGATAGCGCGAACACAAGAAGCGCGCCGAGCAGGATGGCATATTGCCTGAGCTGGTCGCCCGCCAGCGCCGTCATGCCGTTCGCGTCGATGAGCTTTGTGAGGTCTGTCACACCAATGGCCTGAATGATGCAGAACAGCAGCACTGCGCCGGACACGGCAGCGAGGACTTTGCGCCAGACGGGCAGCTTCTTCGCGGCTGCTTTTTCCGTCTTCGGTTCGGGCAGCGTGCGTTCGTATTTCGGCAATTCCGGTTCTGCGTCAGCCACGCCGCCGCAGGCTGCGATCACATTCTCCGGCGTGACGGCTTCGGGCAGGATATCGCGGGCGATGCGGTTCGCAGCGGTCGTGTAGAAGCTGTTGCCGCTGAAAAACGTGCGCGGCTCGGCTTCGGTGACGATGCTGCCGTCGAAGAACAGGGCGCAGCGGTCGGCGTATTTCGCGCAGAACTCAATGTCATGGCTGACCATGAGAATTGCGACACCGGACGCTTGGAGCGTCCGCAAAATCTGCCCGAAAACCTGCTTGAACTCCGCGTCCAACCCCTTTGTCGGCTCGTCAAGGAGCAGAATGTCGGGATTCAGAAGCAGGATTTTTGCCAGCGCCGCGCGCTGCTGTTCACCGCCCGAAAGGTCGTAGGGGTGACGGTCGAGCAGCTCCGCCAGCTTGCAGAGGGAAACGACTTGTGCAAGTCGCTCGTTTTTTCGTTCGGATTTTGGCAGAATCTCCAACAAATCCTCGTGGACGGTGGATTTCAAAAAAAGCGCCTGTGGATTTTGGGGCAGCATCCCGACGCTGCCGGTGATGTTTAGCTCGCCGCGATAGGCTTTTTTCAGGTTTGCCAGCAGCTTGAGCGTGGTGGTCTTGCCTGTGCCGTTGCCGCCGAGCAGGGCAAGAAATTCGCCCTTGTGCAACTCCAGCGACAAGCCTTTGACCACATCCGGCAAATCCTTGTCATATTTGAACCAGAGTTCCCGCGCCGAGACAACGGTTTCCGTGTCCGGTGCGTTTTTGTTTTCTTCGGGAATGGCTTGCAGGTCATGCGCTTTCGCATAATCGAGCAGCCAGTTTCGCCCATCGCAGACGGAAATGGGGCAGGCCGCCGTAGAATCCGTCGCGCTCCAGATGCGCATGGCGGCGGGCATGGCGAGAAACATCGCATTGCCGCTGGCCTTCAGCGTTGCGCCCACTTCGGCGGGCGTGCCGGTGCAAAGGAGCTTGCCGCCGTCCATGACTGCCACGCGCGACGCGAAGCTAAACGCTTCTTCCAAGCGGTGTTCTGTTAGGATGATCGTTGTGCCGAGTTCACGGTTGATCTTTCCGAGGGTGGCGAGGAAGTCCGACGCGGCAATGGGGTCGAGCTGGCTCGTCGGCTCGTCGAGAATCAGCACCTTCGGCTGGAGCACCATGACCGATGCGAGATTCAAAAGCTGCTTTTGCCCGCCGGACAGCTCCGTAACGGATTTATAGAACCATGTCTGGATGCCGAAGAACGATGCCATTTCTGCTACTCTGCGGCGGATGGTCGGCGTGTCATAGCCGAGGGATTCCAGCCCGAACGCCAGCTCGTGCCAGACCTTGTCGGTCGCGATCTGATTTTCCGGACTTTGCTGCACAAAGCCGATTGTTTCCGCCTGTTCGCGCTGGGATAACTCATCGAGCTTCTTTCCGTCAAACAGAATTTCTCCCGAACGTCTGCCGTGCGGCGCGAGAACGGTTTTGAACTGCCGCAGCAGCGTACTTTTTCCGCACCCGGAGGGGCCGCAGAGCACCAGAAATTCTCCCGGTTGGACGGACAGTGTGAGGTCAGAGATTGCGTACTTTTCCTGTTCGGGATATGCAAACGTTAAATTTCGGATTGTAAAGATTTCCACTGTCTGTCCTCCCTTCGGTCGAGAATCACCGGCGTCAGCACCAGTGCGAGATAAACACACATGAAGCTCACGGTCAGGGGCGTCCATGCGGCAGTTTTCACGGTCGGATAGTAGCGGAAGTACGTTCCGCCTGCCATCCAGCCGGAAATGAGATATGCACCGCAGAAGATCAGCCACGCAAGCGCGGCTTTGTCCCGGTCGTCGAAGCGATAGATGGAGAACGCCGTGCGGCCGGGCAGGCCGTAGCCGCGGGAACGCATGGAATCCGCAGTTTCAATGGCGTTCTCGAGCGACCATGTGACTAGGATGGAGAAGATCTTGACGGCGTTGCCGACGCGGCGCAGGACGCTTCCATTTTTCGTATCTCTGCCGATACACGCCTGCGCTTCGCTGACCGTCTGCATCTGCGCCTTGAACTTCGGGATGAAGCGCAGCGCCATAGACAAGACCAGAGAAAGTGCTGGTATCACACGCCCGAACAAGTACACGAACTTATCTGACGTCATCACCTCGTTATAGCTGGAAAACCACAATACGACGCTTGCCAGCATGACAGCCGCGGCTACGCCGTACAGCATGGACTCCAGCGTCAGCGGATTGCCGGAGGGCAGATAGGTCAAAATCGTTTGACCTTCGTGATTGAACGCCGGGTTGACGAGCGCGGCAAGCGCCGCCATGGGAAGCAGTCCCATGACGGCAAAGCGCACCGCTTTTCTGCCCTTGAGATAGATGTCATACGCCAGCGCGCCGGTCAAGGAAATCGCAAGATAGACCGGGTGCATCAGGCACATCGAAAAGAGAAGAACGAGCGCGTAGTATAAAAAATTGATCGTCGGATGGTAGCCTGAAAAGGCGTCTTTGTTTCTCATTCGTTTCCAGTCGCGTAGCCGCCGCCTACATCATCTCCGAGGTCACAGGTATAGACCCACTCAATCACGTCGCCATCCTTGAGCTGATAGCGGCTGCATCCGTAATTGGGGAACCAGCCGTTGACGCGGTACATCCAACCGGAAGTGTTACCAACGTCAAACTCATAGAGATTATTGATTCCTTCGATATAAGCGGAATTGTAGACCGGCGTGTTCTCAAATTCCATGTGAATCTTCTGTTGCTTGCAGGTGCGCTGTAAGATGTTAAAAACGCTCTCGCCCCCATAAAATGTGACGGTCATCGGTTTCAGAATCCAGCCGTCCTCCGGCACCAGCTCACGCTTTTCCTTATTACAAAGGTCCATATTGTCAAGGATTGTCGCGCAGGAGATGGAGAGGGTGCAGGTGTATTCCGCATCGCCAATTTCCACGTCCTCCGGCTCGACCGGGATGGGCTTGCCCTCCGGCACGGGGTCAGTCTGGTACTTGTCTTTGCCCGTGCCGGTATCGATCATCATGCCGTTGACTTCTTCGTATTCACCGGACGCGCTTGCCTGAACCTCCTCCGGCGAAACATATTCCGGCTGTTCGGTGTCAGTCCGTGCGGGTTTGTCTGCCTGCGGCTCGTCAGACGGCCCTGGTGTCGTTTCAGCAGGTTTCTCTGCCGGTTCTGTCTCAGCATCATCCGGCTCATCTGCTGCTGCGTCCTGCTCCGGTGTCTCCACAGGAGCAGCAACGGTCGGCTGCGCTGATGTGTCTTTCTGCTTTGGCATATTCCGGTCGCCAAAGACGAACGCTGCCGCCAGCACCAGAACGATCAGAACCGGAACAATGATTTTCCATTTGTGTTTCTGCCAAAATGTCATCTTAAATCAACTCCGCAGCGGTCAGCATATTGTAAAGCATCTGCGCGATCTCGCAGCGCAGGATGGCTTTGGTAGGTTCGATATTGAGGTCGCTCTGGTCGAGAATATTGACGGAGTAGCAGAACGCCATCGGTTCCTTTGCCCAGGACGCGACACTCCGGTAATCTCCGAACTGCGCCAGCATATCCTTTGTCGCTGCTGCGTCCATCGATGGATCAAGACCGCACAGCTTTGCGGCGCGGGCAACCATCGCGGCAGCCTCCTGCCGGGTGATTGTGCCGTCCGGGTTAAACTTGCCGCTGCCAACGCCGTTGACAATGCCGCTGCTGTTGGCTGTGCCGATGTAACCGGCGTACCATTTGGAGCTGGGAACGTCCGTAAAGGCTTTCGTGTCCTTGGCTGCTAAACCGAGCGCACGGGTGACGATAGCGGCAAATTCCGCGCGCGTCATGGTCTTGTTGGGCATGAATGTACCTTTTCCCATACCGTTGATGATGCCGCGCGAAGCAAGTTCTTCGATAGCGGCTTTGTTCACGTGATTTTTCACGTCAGTGAACGTTGTGCCGGGGGCGGTCACGCCGGGGACGGTCACAGAAGAATCCGCCTTGTTTTTGTTGACGCTTGCGCTGGGCTTTGCGGTGTTCTTGGCCACATCACCCATACGGTACAGGCTGTTTTGACCATTTGCTGCGCGGTCAATGGCGACCAAAGCGTAAAAGCCCTGTTCCGCAGACATCTGGTTGTTGCCGTCCGAACCGTCGAGAACGTGGTAGAAGCCGCCGTTAGACTGCCGGAACGAGAGAAGATTTTCCGTCAAGGTATGACCGTTTTTCACAAAGCGGCTGTCTCCAAGGTCAATTCCAAGCTCACAGAGCGCGACCACGACCTGCGCAACGGACTCTACGTTGGTCGTTCCCCACGATGCAAAGCCGCCCTTGCTGTCCTGGACTTTGGAGAGCCAGGTAAGGGCCTTGTCGGTGGCGGACTGGACGGATTTCTGGTCCTGATATTTGGCGAGGGCCTGCAGGGCCATGGCGGTCATGTCGGGGTCGGAATTGCCGGTGCCGGTGAGGTTCCAGCCGCCATCGGCAAGCTGGTTATTCAGGATCTCGTTGATGTAGAGCTGGCGCGTGGCCTGGGTTTTGGCGGCGGGGTTTTTCGGGATGTCGTAGCTGCCGGAATCGAGGGCGATGAGCGCCCAGATGGGGCCGTTGAGGCCCTGCCAGATCGTTTTTTCGAAATCGCCCAGCGGGGTCAGGAGGTTATAGCCCGCGACGTTCGCCGGGTCGCGGCCGATGGCGGTCAGGGCGAGGATGACGCGGGAATATTCGGTGTATTTCCGTTCGTGCAGCACGCCGGCGCAGTCTTTGACGTACTTCTCGACGCGCGCGTAGTAATCGTCAAAGTAATTCGCGGGGACCGGATAGCCGGAACGGGCCAGGCCGATGACGGCCCACTCGCCGCCGATGGAGCCGACCTCCGGCGCTTTGACGGCGGAGAGCATGTAGGCGGCGCTGCCCTGCAGTTCGCTCTGGACGCCGGAGGCGGCCAGGGCCGGGGCGGCCAGCGAGACGAGGACGCAGAGCGTCAGGACGAGGGCGGCGAATTTACGGATTTTCTTCATCATGGATTCCTCCTGTGGTGCGGCGGGGCCGCAGCATAAAAAAACGCCGGTCTGTTCGAAAACAGACCGGTGCCCTGCTCCGGATCGGTCGATAGAGTCATCGTGCTATCGGCAAAGGTCTCCCCTCCTCCGCGGGCAAAAGCGCAGACAGGCGCGCTGCGGGCGAAGACAGCGATTCTTCTGACTTGGACTATGGACTCGCGTCCGCGTTCGTCCCCTACCTTCTCACGGGCGGGCCCGCAATGGCGGCCTTTCGGCCAGGCAGCCGGGCGGCCAGCGCTGTCTGACGCTGGGGCGGCGGCTGATTCGGGGGAGAACTCATCCTCACAGCTCCGGGCGAGTAGGTTCGTTGTTCTTTCGCTGGAAGCTTTTTACGACTCCAGCTACACGTCTTCGGATGAGAAAACCGGGTATATTTGGTTCTTATTATACAGGATGCGTGGGGAAAGTCAAGAGCTGTCCACCTCATCAGTCAGCCTTGCGGCTGACAGCTTCCCCTCATAGGGGACGCTGTTTTATGGGGAAAGCCCCCGGGCGGGGCCGGGGGCTTTCATACATCGTCCGATCTGCCGCTCTGGATGGCGCGTTTTTCATATGCCGCCGGTCTGATTCAGTTCCAGACGCTCGCCGTCCGGGCCGCGGAACAGGATCCAGCTTGCGCCGCCGGGGAAGCAGGCCGGGCAGGTCGTGACTCTGTCTGTCTCAAACACGACACCGCGGGCAAGCAGCTCCCGGTGCGCCTGCGCGAGATCTGTGACAGCCAGAGCGATATGATCCACACAGCCGTCGGTCCTGCCGGCGGAGGCTGGCTTTTCGATCAGCTCCAGCACGCAGGTCCCGTTCTGCAGGAACGCGATCGGCGTTCCCTGGTTTTCATACCGGAAGATCTGCACAAAGTCCAGCACATCCTGATAAAAGCGGACAGACCGCTCCAGATCGCACACATAGACGCCGATATGCGCCAGATTCAGGTCCATTGGTTTTTCCTCTCTTTTCACATAAACGTCGCGATCGCGTCCGCGCAGAGTCTGCCCTGTTCGTCCGTCAGCTCCGCTTCGGCGAACACGACGGTCCGGCCCGCCTTGCGGATATGCGCGCGGACCGAGACCGCGCCCTCGCGCACCGGGCGCAGGTAGTTAAGGGACAAGCTGACTGTAGAGACCGCATTTGTCTTCCGGCAGAAGCGCGTGAGCATTCCCATCGTCATATCCATCATCGTCGCCATCATCCCGCCGTGGAGCGTTCCCTTGGGATTGCACATCCAGCCGCGCACATGGAACGACAGCTCCAGTGTCTGCTCCTCCGCACTGCAGGCGATCAGGGTCGGTGCGAGCATGTCGTTGATGCGGTGCTCACTGCAGGGCGTGTCCGGTCCGCAGAAACCGTCACAGCGGCAGATCTCTCGGAACACGCGCGTCATATAGTCCTGCTCCGGCTCGTTTTCCAGTCTGGAAAGCGCGCCGGTCTGCATCCGTTCAAATGCAGCGTAATTCATAACCGTCTCCTACTTCCCTTTCCGCAGCGATGCCAGGCGGACGGCCATGGCGACTGTCGCGCCGACCATGGGGTTGTTGCCCATGCCGATGAAGCCCATCATTTCCACATGCGCCGGGACCGAGGATGAGCCCGCGAAGGTCGCATCGGCGTACATGCGGCTCATGAGATCGGTCTGGCCATAGGAGCTCGGACCGGCAGAGGTATCATCGGGGTTCAGTGTGCGGCCGATGCCGCCGGAGGCGCAGGCAAAATAGCGTTTCCCGTTGTCGCTGCAGTATTTTTTATAGGCGCCGGCCACCGGATGCTGGAAGCGGATCATATGCGTGGCGTTGCCGGAAATGGATACGTCCACCTGCTCATGCGTCATGATGGCGATCCCCTCCCGCGGCTCAAACGCGCCATAGCAGCGCACATCTGCCCGCTCATCGGTGGAATACGGCGTCTCGTCATCAATATACAGCTTATTTTCCGCAAAGTCAAAATGTGTTCTGACATAGGTAAAGCCGTTGATACAGGCGATGATATCTGCCGCGTCCTTGCCCATGCCGTTGAGAATGACACGGATGGGTGTTTGCCGCGCCTGATTGGCACTGCGGGCAATACCGAGAGCGCCCTCGGCCGCGGCGAACGACTCGTGACCAGCCAGGAAGCAGAAGCACTTGACGTCCTCTGACAAGATCATTGAGGCCAGTTTGCCGTGCCCAAGACCGATCTGCCGCTCGGAGGAGACGGAACCCGGAATGCAGAAGCTCTGCAGGCCTTCGCCAAGGATCAGGGCGATCTCCCCTGCCGTCTTCGCACCGCTTTTCAGCGCCGCAGCCGCGCCCACGAGATAGGCATAGCAGGCATCGTCAAAGCAGATAGGCTGCACGCCGCGCACGATTGAAAAGACGTCGATCCCGGCGTCCGTACAGATCTTTCCCGTCTCGTCCAGAGACGAGATGCCATACATATTTAAAAATGCCTCCACAGCGCCGATGCGCTGGTCGTAATTCTGAAAAAGCGCCATGGTTCGCTCCTTCCTCGGATCGATGGTGCTGACGGCTTCCCGGAAGCGGCCATAGCTGCTCGTCGCTTTTTTGAGCGCCTCATTGGCGTCCACGCCGCAGGTCGGCGCAAGGATCACCGCGCCCGCGTCGGCGAGCGTGCGGAGATAGCCCGCTTCATCGGCCTGCTTCCAGATGGCGCACGACGCCGGAGAGACCAGCATCCGTACGCCCTTGGCGATCTTCTTCCCCTTGAGCAGCTGTGCGGCCTGCCGGATGTCGTTCAAGCGCCCGCCGGTGCAGGAGCCGAGATAGGCCTGATGAATGGGCTCTCGGACGGTTTTGGCCTCCGTCACCTGATCGACGCCATGCGGACAGGCGACCTGCGGGGCCAGCGCGGAGGCGTCAAAGCGGTGCTCCGCGCAGAATACGGCGTCCGGGTCACTGGCATCGACGGGATAGTTCGTGATGCCGCGCGCGGCGAGATTCGCCTTCGTTGTTTCATCCACCGGCATGAGGCCGACCTTTGCTCCCATCTCAACGGCCATATTTGTGATGGCCATGCGCTCGTCCATGGACAGGGCGCGGATCGTCTCGCCAGCATATTCCACGGCCTTGTATGTCGCGCCCGCGTGGCCGATCATACCGATGGTCTTGAGCGAGATGTCCTTGGTCATCACGCCAGCGGGCAGCGCTCCCTGCCATAAAACACGGATGGTCTCCGGCGCCTTCAGCCAGGTCTGCCCTGTGACGAGCACGCCAAGCATCTCCGTTGAGCCGATGCCGGTGGCAAATGCGCCGAGTGCACCGCCCATACAGGTATGCGAGTCTGTGCCCAGCACAACGCTGCCGGGACGGACATTGCCCGTCTCCGCCATGACCTGATGGCAGGGTCCGGCAAACTCAAAATACTGCTCTACGCCGTACTGCCTGGCCCAGTCGCGCGTGAATTTGACGATCTCCACCTGCTGGATGCTCGCGGGCGGGGGGTAGTGGTCGGAGATGATAACGACCTTCCCCGGATCCCAGACCTTGCCGCCCAGCGCCTGGATCTTTTCCGCGATCTGTACGCGCGGGCCGAGGATGCCATCCATCATCGCGCGGTCGACGTTCGCCCAGATGATATCGCCCGCCGAGACGCTTTCCTGCCCGGACGCGCGGGCGAGGATCTTCTCAGATGTTGTTTTTCTCATAGGGTATCCTCCGATCTTCAAAATGCCCGCCCGGTATCTCACCGCCGGGCGGGCAGGGGTTCAGTCCGCCAAGCGGCAGAACGGAACGTACACCAGTCCGTCCATGATCGTTCTGGCTGTACGGTAAAAAGCGAGCTTGTCCATGACCGGAGTTCCGGCCTCCATATGACTGACGCTCTCGACGTCCATGATCCCGGCCGGATGGCCGATGTGAATGATCGTCCGTGCATCGGCGCTGCGGCGCAGCAGCCGGTGCGGGATACTGCCGGGGATACGGATGGCTGCTGCCGTACAGACTGCGCCGGTGCCGGGGTGGGTCTTGTGCATCTTCTGCATGAAAAGAAGCCTTGCCGTAAGGAGTGGGTAGAGGGCTTTCCTTCAAACGGCACAAAGCCCTTGCCCTTGACCGTATCAAGCACGATCAGCTGCGGCTTGCCGCTGACCGTCTTTGCTTTTTCGATCGCCGCCGCGGCAGCCAGCACGTCATGCCCGTCGACGCGCTGTACATCCCAGCCGAATGCCTCCCACTTGGGCTCGTGCGGAGCGACCGCCTCGATATCGGCGACGAAGCCATCGACCTGCCCCTTGTTGTAATCCAGAAGGACCGTCAGATTATCCAGCTTCTGATGCGGCCAGTCCGGGTCCTAATCATCCAGGCGCATGGCGTCATAGAACAAAACCGCGAGCGCGTCCATGATTGACATGGAGCCGCCGACATGGCCGTTGCCAAACGACGCGATCGCCGTCAGCGCAAGCTCGCGCGCCTGCCTGGCCTTTGTTTCAAGAAATTCCCGTTTATCCTCCATAAAATAGTTCCTCCTTGCCCTCCGGCGTCTGCCGGTCAGTTTGTGCCGAGGTAGATCCTCTGTACCTCTTCGTTGGAAATGAGATTTTCGCAGGTGTCGGTCAGCTCGATCTTACCGGCCTGCAGGACGTAGCCGCGCTGCGCAGTTGCCAGCGCGATCCTGGCGTTCTGCTCGACGAAGAGGATCGTCGTGCCCTCGGCGTTGATGCGCTTGATCGACTCAAAGATCTCGCGGATGATGATCGGCGCAAGGCCGAGCCACCAAAGAGCAGCATCGTCACAAACATGACCGACTGCTTGCGTACAAAGGTATCCGGGCTGACATAGCCGACCAGATGCGAGAGGATGGAGAGCATCGGCGGCAGATTCAGATAATTGTGGATGATAGCCGTGCCGTAGGCGCCGATGGCGTAGAAGCCTGCGTGGCCCATCGTGATCTGGCCGCTGTAGCCGAACAGGACATCAATGCCGGAGACAACAATGATATAGAGCATCGCGTAGCTGCCAAGCAGGATCAGGTAGCTCTGATGGAACGCACCCATTATGAGCGGATATAGAATGGCGATTGCCAGCATGGGCAAAACACCTTTTTTACTGAGTTGACGGATCTGCTTCATGATTTCCTCCTTCCCGCGTCAGACGTCCTGAATAGCGCGTTCGTTGAACAGGCCTGTCGGCTTGATGCACAGGAACAGCAGCAGCGCGACGTACGCGATCAGGTTTTTATAGGCCGAGGACACATAGCCGCTGACCAGGATCTCGAGCAGGCCCAGCAGGATACCGCCGACGATGGCGCCATACATATTTCCATAGCCGCCGGCGATCGCGCCAGCAAAGCCCTTGTTGCCGAGATTGGCTCCGGGGGAAGAATACACACCGTACATCGGCCCGATGAGGATACCGGCCATTGCGGCCAGCATGGCGGAAACGCCCCAGGTGATGCCGGTCGTCAGGGAAACGTTGATGCCGCAGGATTCCGCGGCCATGGAGTCCATGGAAGACGCACGCATGGCGGTGCCGAGCTTGGTCTTGTTCATGAACAGGTGCAGCACGACCATGCTGACCATGGACAGGATCAGGCAGAGGATGACCTCCGGCTGTACCGCCAGAAGGCCGAACAGCTTGACGGTCGACACCTTGAACACGGACGGGAAGTTCAGCGTCCAGGTGCCCCAGATCAGCTGGGAGCCATTCTGCAGGATATAGGAAATTGCGATCGTGGCCAGCACAACATAGATTGGCATGACCTTTTTATTGAGCAGGCGGCGGATGACGCCTTTTTCCAGCAGCATGCCGAAGGCAAATGCGCAGAGCATTGTAAGCAGCAGCGAAAGCCAGTACGGCAGGCCGAGGATGGAATAAAACGTCAGGCCGAGGAATGCGCCGAGCGTCAGCATGTCGCCCTGAACGAAGCTCATCAGGCCGGAGGCCTTGTAGATGAGGCCGTAAATGCAGCCGAGCATGACGCCGGAGATACAAAGTGTCAGAAATTTCAGCATGGGTATCCTCCTTCTCTTGGAGTCAAATCATAGGTAAACCGGTTCCAATCGCTTGGATCCGCGGGAAAAGGCGTAAAAAATCCCTCCGGCACACAGATCGCCGGTTGCCGGAGGGAATATGAGGCAAAACGCTTACTTGGCGAAGCTGACGACCTTGCCGTCCTCGTAGATAAACACGTTGAAAGCGTCTACGGAGTAGCTCTCATGCCGGCCGTCGGTGTAGTCGATAGTGCCGCCGATGCCGGTATAGGTCAGCTGGTTCATCGCGTCGCGCAGCGCTGCGGGGTCATTGGAGCCGGCAAGCTTTGCGGCCTGCTGCAGCGTCATCATAGCGTCCCAGACCTCATAAGCCCAGATGGAGGCGGGCAGCTCACCATATTCGTTGTAGTAGCTCTCGAGATAGCTATACATCTGCTCGTTGACGTTCGGCTTGGCCTCTTCCAGAGACGGCCAGGATACGTACAGGGACGGGAAAGCATAGCCGTTCATGGCGTCACCGGCGACCTCCTGCTGCGGGATGGAAAGCTCCTCGCGGCTGATGATCGTACCTTCAAAGCCGTACTGACGCAGCTGCTTGACACAGGTACCCATATAGTCGCCCTCGACTGCAAGGAACACGCAGTCCGGATTCGTGGAGACGATATTGATGCACTGGGCAGAGTAGTCCATCTCGCCGAGGTCAAAGGTCTCAAAGGCAGTGCAGTCATGACCGAGTTCGGTGCTCTGATCGCGGAACTGGGTGGCGTTGGTGATGGAAGCGTCGCCCTGGCTGAAGAGGATCGCCACGCTCTTAGCGCCCAGCGTATCGATCATGTTCAGGCAGGCGGGGATAGTGTTGTCCGTATTGAACGAGCCGCGGAAGCCATATTCAAAGCTTTCGGGATCGAGCAGCGCGCTGGAAATGCCCATAACCATCGTGAACACACCTGCGTCGTTGAGCGTCTTGGACGAAGCAAGCACCTCGCTGGACATCGGGCTGCTGATACAGATGGAGATCTTATCGACCGTCACCAGCTTCGTTGCGACCTTGGCCGCTTCCTCGGTGGAGGAGGTCGTATCGTAGGAAGCCGTTACGATTTGCTTGCCGTTCAGGCCACCCTCTGCATTGATCTTCTTGATGGCGAGGTTGATGGCATTGAGGTAATACGGGGAATAGGTCGCATTCGCGCCGGACAGTGGGAGATAGTAGCCGATGGTGACCGTGTCGCCGTCGGCGGCAGACACGCTATCTTGCGTAGGCTGAGACGTGTCGGCTGCAGGTTCTGCCGCAGCCGGCTGCGCATCGAACTGTGTCTGTGCTGCGCAGCCGACAATGGACAGCAGCAGCATAGCGGCCAATAAGAATGCGAGGATCTTTTTCATTTCTGGTTTCTCCTTGCTTTGAATTATTTTCGCTATTCAAGTTAGAAATTGTTCATTTCTGAGAAAAGTGCTCACAAAATATCCTTTTATTTCCTTGCTCGTGACCTTGTTTTTGATATAATAAACAACTGAAAAAACAGAGCGTATTGAAGCTCAGCATGCGGCTGTATCTGCTGGGGATCGCGGCGGCCGCGCTGGTTCTGCTCACCAGCTTTGTTCTGCGTGAAAAAAACCGCGCCGAGCTCCAGCTGCAGCAGCAGAACGACGCCCTTGCCGCCGCGGCGCAGAGCGTCGACGCGGAGCTATCCGGCTGCTGCAGCACCATTGCGCAGTTCATCAACAATCCGGATCTGAAAAAATATACCTCCGCCACAGAACGTGATCTGCAGGCAGAGGTGGAGCTGACGTACTATATTTATTTATCGACAGAGAAGCACCCGGATCTTGTTAACTATTATCTGTACTACCCGGACGCCAATGTCATCCTCTCCGCGCACAGTGCGGCGCGAGCGGCGCAGAACTCCCCCTTTTATGCTGCTGTGCAGGCTTACACCAGCCAGGAAACAGCCATTTACACGCTGGACGTGGATGGACGAATTGGGTTCCTGTTCCCATTTGATTCTCATTTTTATATTGCCTATGAACGTATGCGCAGCGCACCAGCGCTGGTTTTTGCTGAGCTGGATCTGAATACGATCTTCTCTGTCCTGCCTGAATCGCTGCAGTCCGGGCGCAACGCGCTCTATATCATGGATCCGGCCGGTGCTGTCATCTATGAAAACACGTCTAACCGACTGCAGACACTTCTGTCGGACGGCACGCAGCGCTCGGTCCTCTCTGGGCAGGGACAGCATATCTGCCAGTCTGTTTCCTCCCTGACCGGCTGGACGTTCTATCACACAACGCCCGCAGCGACCGGCATGCAGATCTTCTGCAACGCGCTGGTGGCCAGCCTGCCATTTTTGCTCTGCCTACTGGGGCTGGCGGTCCTCGTGTATCTGTTCTTCAAGCGACAGGTCATCCAACCGCTACAGGGGATCCTGCAGCAGACACCTGTCGAACTGCCGCAGCAGACGGAGAACGAGCTTGCGCTCCTGTACCACGCCCGCGAGCAACTGGTGCAGCAGACCAATTCGCACGCCTCGATGCTCGCGCGGATGCGGCCGGAGATCCTTAACCAGACCTTCTCTCGCCTGCTACACGGTGACGCATTTGATCCGACGGAGACGCAGGCGCTGCTCTCTGACCTAGGGTGTATCTGAAAACTGGTGATGTGACCGGCAGCGAGGAATTTTCGCGCTGAGCAAGACATTTTTTCGCAGGAATACTGACGTATTTCAAGGAAAAATGACGCAGCGCAGCGTGAAAAGGCCCGCTGTCCGGGTGCGTTGACAGTTTTCAGATACACCCTAGGCTTCCAGTATCAGTTCAACGATCGGATCGTCGTTTTGCTGCTGCGGCTGCCGGAGCAGCAGGAACTGCGCAATGAGTTGACGACGCTGCTGCCGCGGTTCGTGCAAAAGATCGGTTGGGACGATGCGCGGACGCATCTGTTGGCCGACGGACCGAACGCATACCTGTTTTTGATCGTCCACCCGGACGAATCCGTCCTCAGTATCAACGAAAGCTGCACGGCCAGCCTGCGCAGCGCGCTTGAAAGAAGCCGGATCTCCGACGTACCGGTCTGCAGCTGCATCTGCTATTCGCTGCTTGACCTGCACTCGGTCGATGACTATCTCACAGAGCAGCTCAGCCGCGTTCCACTGCAGGCAGAGCCGCCGACGGATGCGTCGGCCCCATATCTCCCGGCGGAAAAGAAGACACAGGCACATCTGAAGGCAGTCGCGGAGCAGATCCGCAGCGGCAAACTGACGCTGGCGCAGGAGACAGTGCTGCAGTTCCTGCAGGAGCGTCTCAGCGAGGACCCAGGGCTTTACCGCAATGATCTGATCGCTGCATGGATCCACCAGCTCTTCCTTGTGTTTTCTGTTTCAGAGGCGGAAGCGGCCGGGATCGAGCTGGCGCAGCGCCTGGGCACGGCGGAGCCGATCCCGGACGCGGACTGCCGGGAGCTGCTGGGGCAGGTCATCCAGCTGTGCAGCGGCTGCTATCTGAAGTCGCAGAATAAGTACATTTTGGCCGCGAAAAAGCTGGTGCAGGAGCAATACAGCGATCCGACGCTCTCGCTCGCCTCGGTCGCAGAGGCACTCGGGATCCATCCGAACTACCTGAGCAAGCTGTTCAAAACCAGCATCAATCTGAATTTTATCGATTATTTACGCAGCTACCGGGTCCAACGATCCCGCGAGCTGCTGGAACGAGGGCTGTCAGTCAACGCAGTGGCGGAACAGACCGGTTTCTCTTCCCCCACAGTCATTCATCCGCGTATTCAAAGCAAGCGTCGGCTGCACGCCGGGGCAGTATAGAAAACAGAACAAGTGAGAAAAAGCCCTCCCTGGTTCCACTTGATATGAGAACGCAAGTCGGGGAAGGCATGGGGGTGCACCCTGTAGGGGCGGGGCAGAGCCCCGCCCCTACAAACTACCACGCAAGAAGGTGAAATCCATCCGGATCTCCACCGCACCTTCTATTGATGGCAATTGTTCTACGGCAATTAGTTGCAAATTTGGAACCCGCGTATCAGGCGGCGCGTACCAAGACGCCCGTAGGGTGACTATCGAGTGGAACGACGCCTAAAATCTAGGGACTTGCCTGAATTCAGAGGCAGGACGCACCAAACGCGTCCAAGCGCCCCTTTTCTCCCCCTTCTTTTCCGGCAAGACGGAAAAGAAGGGGCCGCCGGAGGCGCGTCAGAAACGACCACGACGGAACGAATCCTTGCAAGCAAGGCTTCTTATCCTCTGTGCTCGTTTCTTCCTTTCCAAACCGCAAACTGAATTTGCGGTTTGGGTTTTTCTATGCAAATCTGCAGCAACCTCTCAGTCAGCCTTCGGCTGACAGCTCCCCTTCCAGGGGAGCTGTGGGTCATGTGTAGCCATACATCCCGCGGACGGAGACTTCGCCGGAGGCGATGACGCCGGCGGTGCCGTCGGGGTAGGTCACGCGCAGCGCCGCTTCGCCGTCGATGCCGTCGGCGTGGGCGAATTGCACCTCGTCGCCGCGCACGAGCTTCACATCCTGCCCGATCGTGACGCAGTGCGCCGAAAACTCCGCCAGCCACGCGTCCTTCTGCGTGAACAGCGCCTGTTCCATCTCATACAGCGACCGTACCAGCTCCGCAGCCAGCCGGCTGCGGTCCGGCTTTTTCCCGGTCGCGGTCTCCAGATCGGCCGACATCGCCGCGACCTCGGGCGGCAGCTCCGCATGCGCGCAGTTGATACCGATGCCGACGACCGCGTAGTCGATCTCGCGCGACTCTGCCTCGATGCCGATCTCGGTCAGAATGCCGCAGAGCTTCTTCTTGCCCAGCACAAGGTCGTTCGTCCACTTGATCCCGGGATAGACGCCGCTGACGCGCTCGATCGCCCGCGCCGCCGCCACGGCGACCATCGCCGTCAGGTGCATCAGCGCCTCCGGCTGGGCGTGCGGCCGCAGGATGAGGCTGAAATACAGCCCGCCCGGCGGCGAAACGAACGTCCGCCCGCGCCGCCCGCGGCCTGCGGTCTGCATCCCGGTCAGCACGGCCGTGCCGTCCGGCGCGCCCTCGGCGGCCAGCCGCTTGCAGGCGTTGTTGGTCGAATCCACGCGCTCGACCGCCGTCACGAGCGGCTGCCACGGATGCCCGGCCAGATACCCGCGCACCTGCGCCGTATCGAGCCGGTCCGGCCGCGCGGTCAGGGTATAGCCGCGGCGCGGCGCGGCCTCGATGGTATAGCCCTCCTGGCGCAGCTGGTCGATGGCCTTCCAGACGGCAGCCCGCGTCACGCCCAGCTGCCGGCAGATATGCTCGCCCGAGACCGGCTCGCCGGCCGTGAGCAGCAGAGATAAGACTTCTTCTTTTGTCATCTTGTTCAATTCATCCTTGATTTTTTGTTTGACCTGTTGTATTGTAAACCTGCGATTCAAAATAGGTTTACAAAAGGAGAACCCAATCATGCAGCACAGAAAGACATTGATGCTCGTCCTGACCGCCCTGTTTGCCGCCCTGACCGCGGTCGGCGCCTTTTTCAAGATCCCGTTTGCCCTCGCGGCCATTTCCCTGCAGTTTTTGTTCACGGCCATGGCCGGGATTTTGCTTGGCGCGGGCTACGGCGCGCTCTCGCAGCTGGTGTACGTGCTCATCGGCCTTGTCGGCGTGCCGATCTTCGCGCTGGGCGGCGGCTTTTCCTACGTGCTGCAGCCGACGTTCGGCTTCCTGCTCGGCCTGATCCCGTCCGCGTTCGTCATCGGCAAGCTTGCAAAGCGGCCGCTGACGTTCTGGCGCACGGCGCTCGCGATGCTGGCGGGGCTGGCTGTCCTCTACGCCGTCGGCGTGCCGTATCTGGCGCTGATCGCCAACGCGTATCTCGGCAAGGGACTGACGTTCTGGCAGGTGCTCAAAAACGGCATGCTCATCTACCTGCCGGGAGATCTGCTGAAGATCGCCTTTGGCAGCTTCCTCTGCGTGGCGATCACGCGCCGTCTGCCGCAGCTTTTCGCCGCGCCGCAGGCGGAATAAGGGCGGCCGTTCCACCCTTATGAAACCACACTTTTTTCCGCTTGTCAACTGCCCGGAAAGGGCGGCGGACTGCCCTTCTTGACAAAACCATCCAAACAGGCGTCTTCGGTTTCGTGCATTTTTCCGAATTGCGCTTGACACGAAAGCTGCAAAACAGTACAATGTAGGGTAGGATTTGTATGGCTGTAACAGGACTTGGGGAAGCCTGTTGCGCTTTATGATTCAGATCGCCGGGGCTCCCGGCGTACCCAATACTGAAAACAGGAGGTGTCATTCGCAGTTTATGGAATTCAATACGCTATGCCTCATCCTGAGCATCGCGGCAGTCGTGCTTTGCGCAGTCTTCTTCGCGGCCGGTATCCTGTATCGCAAAAAGGTCGCTGAAAAGCAGATCGGAAGCGCAGAAGAGGAAGCCAAGCGCATCATCAACGAAGCCATCAAAGGCGGCGAGAACAAGAAGCGCGAAATGCTGCTCGAGGCCAAGGAAGAGATCCATAAATCACGCAGCGAATACGAACGCGAGGTCAAGGAGCGCCGCGCAGAGGTCTCCAAGCAGGAGCGCCGTCTGCAGCAGAAGGAAGAAGCCCTTGACAAGAAGA
>OMCS01000594.1_pt1 | contig 18829 bp, 20 predicted proteins | sample 1674241 | NCBI WGS metagenome assembly OMCS01 (sample SAMEA103958153, study PRJEB25191) | human gut metagenome
GCCCGAAGCCGATTGCCGCCGCAAGCAGGGCGTCTGCCGCGCTGTACAGCAAAAGGTCTGCCCCGCTGCTGCCCAGCGCAAAGCACAGCGCCATGCCGGTCAGGGTGCCGCAGCCCGCCAGCGCGGCGGGGACAAACTTTTGCGGCAGCAGCCAGCGGGCTGCCACGGCAGCGCCCAGCGCACACAGCTGACACAGGCTGCGCAGCGAGAGCGCACCCAGCCCGTGCAGCAGCAGTCCCAGCGCCGCCCCTGCCGCGCAGGGGGCAAAGCAATCCTCTGCCAGCCCAAGGGTCAGCCCCAGCCCAAAGGGCATCAGCGCCCCGTACAGCACCGCCCAGCCGCCGGCAAAGCCGATGCCCACCGCTGCCAGCCGCCGCGCCGCCGGGCGCAGCATCGCCCGTGCCGCCAAGGGCGAAGGCTGCAAGCACCGCCCGTCCGAAGATAAAACACCCATCCGCTCTGTCATAAAAATCCCCCGCTTTCCGGCGGGGATTTTTGTTCTGTTCCCCGCACTGTCTGCATATACTGTAACGCGGGGCAGCGGCGCTTTTTGGCGCGGTGCATAGAACCGCCCCAAACCCGCCCAAAGACGCAAAAAAGCCCTGCGGCCGTCATTTTGCCGCAGGGCTTTGGGGGTATTTTCAACTGTTCAGCAGAAATAGCGGATCTCGCCAAAAAAGGCTGTCCATTTTTCGATCACTTCCCCGCTGCGCGCTTCAATAACTGCCATAATGTTGCGCAGCACCCGGGGCGGGATCTGAGAGTTATTATTGCACAGGTAGCAGCCACCCGCCTTGGTGATCCAGATCTTGGTGGCGTTGCTGTTGGGTGCCCCCTGTGCAACGTGCACATGGATTGGCTCCAGCGGTTCGTTCTCATTGGCCCAGAAGTAGACCCAGTAGGAGCCAACCTTAAAAACCTGCGGCATTTTCCACGCCTCCTTCTTGGGAGAACTGCAAGATCAGATGCGCGGTGGACTCCACGATTTTCTGATACCGCGCGATCTCCTCCGGCGTGAAACCGTGCACCTCCTGCCAGTCATAGCCCGGCAGCCAGCACACTGCTGAGTGGAAACAATCTTCTGCATCCGGTTTTTCAAGGTACACCTTCACCCGGCCATCGGGCTTCATCTCGGAATGCACGATTTCGGTATCGTCGTCCAATGTCATAAACGGGTACATCATAGGTTCCACCTCCCAGATCACTGTACTTATATCACTTAACCGTTCAGCTTTGCAATGGCATCCTGCACGCGCTGCAGGGTCTTTTCGCGGCCCATCATGCAGGCAAGGTCGGTGCCGCCGCCGGGGGTGCGCTGCTTGCCGGAAAGGGCAATGCCCAGCGGGTAGAGCAGCCAGCCGTTCTTTTTGCCCAGCTCCTCTGCCTTGGCCTTGCAGGCATCGAACACGGCATCGCGGTTTGCAAAATCCAGAGCCTCGTCGCTCAGCACCGGCAGCAGGGCTTCCAGTGCTTCTTTTGCAGTCTCCGGGGTGGTCTTTTGCTTTTTGTTGGCGTACAGGCTCACGTCGTACTCCGGCATGGCGTCAAAGAAATCCAGCTGCTCGGGGATCTCGCCCAACACCTCGCACCGGGGCTGCAGGTTTGCGCACAGCAGCTTTTTGTCGATGGCGCTGTGCACGGCGCTGTCGATCCACGGCTCGGCCTTTTTCTGGAATTCCTCGGGGCTGAGGCGGCGGATATACTCCGCATTGATGGCGCGCAGCTTGAGGGGGTCGAAGATGGCGGGAGACTTGGAGATGCCCTCCGGGGACCAGATCTTGACCAGCTCCGGCAGGGAGAAGATCTCCTGCTCGGCGTACTCGCCCTTGGGGCTCCAGCCCAGCAGGCAGATATAGTTCAGCACCGCCTCGGTCAGGTAGCCCTTTGCCACCAGATCCTGATAGCTGGCATCGCCGTTGCGCTTGGACAGCTTGTTCTGGGCGTCCTTCATCACCGGCGGGCAGTGGATATAGGTGGGGATGTCCCAGCCAAAGGCCTGATACAGCAGGTTATACTTGGGGGTGGAGGACAGGTACTCGCTGCCGCGGATGACATGGGTAATGCCCATCAGGTGGTCGTCCACAACGTTGGCAAAGTTGTAGGTGGGCATCCCGTCGGTCTTGATGAGGATCTGGTCGTCCATCTCGCTGTTCTCGACCTCGATGTGGCCGTAGACCACATCATCGAAGCCGGTGATGCCGGTGCGGGGGATCTTCTGGCGGATGACATAAGGCTCCCCGGCGGCCAGACGCTTCTTGACCTCCTCTTCGGGCAGGTCGCGGCAGCAGCCGTCGTAGTGGGTCATCTCGCCGCGGGCGCGCTGCTCGGCGTGGAGGGCTTCCAGCCGCTCCTCGGTGCAGAAGCAGTAGTAGGCTTTGCCCTCGGCGACGAGCTGCTCGGCATACTGCTTGAACATGCCCATCCGCTCGCTCTGGACATAGGGGCCCACCGGGCCGCCGATGTCCGGGCCTTCGTCCCAGTTCAGGCCCGCTTCGCGCAGGGTGTTATAGATGACGTCCACGGCGCCTTCCACATAGCGGCCCTGATCGGTATCCTCGATGCGGAGGATGAAAGTGCCGTCCTCGTGCTTGGCCATCAGGTAGGTGTACAGCGCGGTGCGCAGGTTGCCAACGTGCATATAGCCGGTGGGCGAGGGGGCAAAACGGGTGCGGACTTTGTTGCTCGGCATAAAAACGCTCCTTATCTATATCGACAAATCAATTTGCGAATCGCTACCCTTTAGTTTAACTGTTCAGCGCAGTTTTGTCAACGAAAAGGGAAAGACAGGATCGACCCATCAGCCGTTCCCCTCCGCCAGCGCTGCCCGCTCGGCGGCGGCAAGGTCGTTCTGCGCCGGGCCGAAGAGGGAATCGTACCGGTAGAGTGCCCAGCCCTGTGCGCCCCAGCGGCGCAGGTCGGCCACCTGCCGGGCCAAGGCGCTGCCGGTGGCCCACTGGCTCGTGCTGTCCTCGTTGGCGCCGCCGTCGCCCACGCCGACCCGGTAGGCTCCAAGGCCGAAATAAAGCGCCACATCCGCCGCGCGGGCCATGCCCAGCCACTCCGGCACGATGTTCTCAAAGGCAAAGCGGGTGCTGCCCGACTGCAATCGGTAGCCGTAGCCCCAGTAAATTTGGGGGCAGAGGTAGTCCACCACGGCCTCTTCGCCGGAGGCCGCCAGCCAGCCGTAAACATCGCTGTACTGGGTGGCAAGGTCGTTGTCCGGGTTGCCCTGCGGGCTGATGCCGAAGCGCAGGGTCGGGTCAGCAGCCTTCACGGCGTCGTGGGCCGCTTTGACAAGGGCCGTCACGTTCGCCCGCCGCCAATCGGCGAGGTCGGCCTCTCCGCTGGCCGCGAACTGGGCCGCGTCAAGGGAGGCGTCCGTGGTGGGGTAAAAATAGTCGTCGAAGTGGATGCCGTCCACGGCGTACTTTTCCACCAGTTCGGCCACGCCTTGCACCACATAGGCCGCCGCTTCCGGGACGGCGGGGTTCAGGTAGACCCCGTCTCCCACGGTGCAGCACCACTCCGGGTGGGTGTTCATCAGGTTCGTGTCCGCAATGCTGGGCGGCATGGCGGCGGAACTCTTCAGCCGGTAGGGGTTCACCCACGCTTCCAGCGAAAGCCCCCGCCCGTGGGCCTCCGTCACCAGCACATCCAGTGGGTCAAAGCCGGGGCCCTGCCCCTGCGTCCCGGTGCAGAGATGGCTCCACGGGAACAGGCTGCTCTCGTACAGCGCATCCCCAAAGGGCCGCACCTGCGCGATGACCGTGTTCAGCCCCAGCGCGGCGCTGTTGTCCAGCAGCGCCGCAGCGGCGGCACGGAAGGCCTCCTCGGAGGAAAAGTCCATCCGCGCCCATTCCAGATAGCTCACCCAGACGGCCCGCCACTCGCCGGAGGGCAGGGCCGGGTTCGGTTCCGGTGCCGCTTCCGGGGCGGTCGGAGACTTCGACTCATTTCCATTCTGGATAGAATGATGCACAATATACGCTCCGGCGGCAAGTGCGGCCCCGCCGAGCCCTGCCAGAAACACCCGCCGCCGGATCTTTTTCCGGCGGCGTGGAGCTCTCCGCCGCTGGGTCATGCGTCCTCCTGCATCTTATACAGGCTCAGCGCGGCCCAGCCGCGGGCACAGGCCAGCAGCACCCAGAGCAGGTTGGCCCAGAAGCTCAGATTCGTCATGCCGCCGTAGACCGTCAGCAGGACGAACATCAGGTGGAGCACTTCCGCCGCGCCCACGAGCTGCAGCTGCCGCTGGATGGGCTTGCCCTTCTGGTATTCCAGCCCCAGCAGGGCGGGCCAGACCAGCGCCGAGCAGATGTACGCCGCCCAGCCGTTGACCACATAGCTGAGCATCAGCACCACGAAGACGCAGAAATAATTCCGCTTCTCCTTGGCCGGGCTGCCCTTTTCCGCCGCCAGAAACAGGACGGTGATGCCCGTGATGCAGAACGCGACCATCTCCAAGAAGGAGAAGTCCATCCCGCCCAGCACCGCAAAGCCGTTCAGCATCGAAGCCGCCGCCGCGCACAGCAGGAAAAAGTACCATGTCTTGTGGGTGAATTTCAATTTCATGAGGAACCTCCCGCCCGTGAGACCGGCACGGGCCGCCGTAAAATTTGGAATTTTTCAAATATTATAACACAATTTCCCGCGTGTTGTGTTACAATAAGGAAAACTCTCATCAAAAAACTCAGGAGGGCGACATGAACGCTGTCTTTTCCATCATTCTGCTGGCGGTGGCGCTGGGGGCCATCGTCCTGCTGCTCACCCGGCGGGAGAACACCCGCCGCAGCCAGTACGGCCCCACCGGCCTGAGCGAGTTCCGCACCGACCTGCCGCTGGACGACTGCTTTGACCGCCTCGACGAATATAAGGACACCGACGAGTTCGTGTACGAGTGCCGCCGCGAGAACGACGGCGGCTTCCTGCTCCACCTGACGCTCCACCAGCCCACCCAGCAGCCGCTGGATACCCTGTACACCCTCCGGCTCGACCCCGGCCGCCAGACCGTCGTTACCCTCATCTTCATCCGGGAGGCCTTCGGTTACAAGGAGCCGCTCTTCCCGCAGGAAATGCTGGACCGTTTCCTGATGCAGAAGCTGGATGCCCACCGCACCAAATAATTTTGCGAAAATCACTTTTCATTTCCCGTCTTTTTTGTTATACTACTCTGTAGCACTCCGCCCGGATGCGGCGGCGCTCTGCGGGTCAGTAGCTCAGTTGGTCAGAGCTGGCGGCTCATAACCGCTTGGTCGCGGGTTCAAGTCCTGCCTGACCCACCAAAATAACACGAAGGTTCCGGCCTTCGTGCTTCTTTTTTGCTCATTCGTACAGTTCCTTGCTCATCTGGTTGCGAATCTCTTTGCGCCGCTTGTCATAGACCTGCGTATAGATCGCAAGGGTCGTACTGGGCTGTGCGTGTCCGGCTTCTGCGGCCACCATTGCGGCAGATCCTGCTTTCTGCCGCAAATTGCATCAGATCCCGCCGTTTGCTCAATGAGTATTTCCCGCCGTCCCGTTATACTGGGAGGGAAATGGAATGAAACGATGGAGGAACAGACCATGAAATACGGTGTCATCGATGTGGGTGGCGGCCTGCGGGGCATTTACGGCGCTGGCGTGCTGGACCGCTGCTTGGAGGAGGACCTCCGCTTCGATCTCTGCATCGGCGTTTCGGCGGGCAGCGCCAATATGGCGTCCTATCTGGCAGGCCAGCATGGGCGGAACAAGCCCTTTTACGATGAATACTCCTTCCGCAGGGAATACATGAGCGTGCACAACCTCATCCGCAAGCACTCCTATCTCGATCTGGACTATGTCTACGGCACCCTCAGCAATGCAGGCGGCGAGAATCCGCTGGATTACGCGGCGCTTGCCCGCAGCCCGGCAGAGCTCTGCGTGGTGGCCGCTAATGCACAGAACGGCGAGGCGCAGTATTTCACCAAGGCAGACCTCCACCCGGACGACTACCGCGTCCTCATGGCGTCCTGCTGCATCCCGGTCATCGACCAGCCCTGCGTCATCGACGGCGTGCCTTATTTTGATGGCGGCCTGGCCGACCCCGTCCCGCTGGAATGGGCCTTTGCCCACGGCTGCGACCGGGTGGCTCTCATCCTGACCAAGCCCATCGGGCAGGTGAGTAGTGATGCCCGGGACAAGCATCTGGCACACCTGCTGCAGTCGCATTACCCCGCTGCAGCCGAGGGGCTGCGCCGCCGGGTATGGCGGTACAACACGGCTGTCCAGCGGGCGCGGGAGCTGGAGCGACAGGGCCTTGTCTGCATCATCGCCCCGGACAGCACCGAGGGAATGTCCACCCTGACCAAGAACCGCGCCGGCCTTGAAAAAATGTACGCCAAAGGCAAACAGGACGCCGAAGCGCTGGTGCGGTGGATGCAAAACACCAAACAAGATGAATCGGTGGGCACCTAGAGATGAAACCCGTTCACTTCCCTTGACAATATCCGCCCCGGATATTACAATACGATATGTACATGCAGACAAAGGAGCCTAGAGTGGTATCGCTCTGGGCTTTTTTGCATTTTGTCGTTCTGCTGCGGACAGATAGAGGGGGTCCGCAGCAGAGGATAGGAAACATCAGTCGGCTCGCCGCAGCGGAAATTTCGGCGTCCTCTATAACAACGACACGATGCAGATACAGTTGGAAAAAATCTGGATCGTCTGAGGAGAGGTTCCGTCATGCTTCATCTTCGAAAAATTGCACTTCTCCTCGCCGTCGTGTTTTGCATCTCGCTGGCGGGGTGTTCTGCGGATGCGCCGCAGTCGAAAGCGGCTGGGTCGATCGACCAAACGGCGGTCTACCGCCAGAATTCCGCTTCCCAGCAAACACAGAACCTCGCCAAACTCTGCAAGGTGTGGGGATATGCAAAATATTACCACCCGGCTTTTTTGCTGGGCACCTCCGATTGGGATGCTGAACTTCTGAGCCTTCTGTCCAAAGTATCCGCTTGTGAGACGAGCGACGGCGTGAATGCTCTGCTTCACGAATGGTTCACGAGCCTCGGTGAGATCGACTACAAAGCCCGCATTCCCAAAGCAGCTTCCGGCAGCGATGCGAGCGTTTCGGAAGCGGATCTTTCATGGACGGCAGATGCAGATTATCTGGGAGAAGCACTGGTAGGTGACCTCGCCAAACTGCCGACAACGCTTCCCACAAACCTTGACCGGACCCATGCGCCCGTCTTCTTTGATTCGCTGGGGGTTCCGGATTTTTCCAACGAACCTGAACACGGGTCGGACTACACCGACCCGGACTTCCGGCTGCTGGGGCTGTTCCGGCTTTGGAATGCGCTGGACTACTATGCCCCTTACCTGCATTTGCTCGACTGCGATTGGGATGCCGTCCTTCTGGAAGCCATTCCAACGATGTTGGATGGCACCGACCGGGAAAGCTACGAAGCTGCCCTTGCGTCCGTCACGGGAGAACTTCAGGATGCACATGTCTGGTGGAGCAGTACGGTGGAGGGCACAAAGCTTTCGTACCGCGCCAACCCCGGCGGCTACTATCTTCCCGTTCCTGTTTCCGATGTGGGTGGTCAGTTGGTCGTGACCGGCACGGCGGACAACTGTCCCTTGGAAAAAGGCGATGTTCTGGTTTCCATCGACGGGGAAACCATCGACGAGTTAGCTGCCGAAAAGAAGCCTTATTATTCTCTGCCCAGAGAGGACATGCTTCTGACAAATGCGTGGCGGGCTATTGTGAATTCTGAGACAGAAACGATGGAGGTCGTCGTTCAGCGCGGAGGTGAGGAGTGCTCCTTTTCCGTGACCGGCTCGGAGCATTCCGTCTCCCACACGAAAAGTGTTTTGAACGGCTTGGATGCTTTTCAAGTCGTTGGTGGCAATATCGGTGTGCTCAACCCCGGCGTCCTCGGATCGGAAACAGAGCTTTGCAACGCCATGGAAGAGCTGCGGAACACGGACGCACTCATCATCGATCTGCGGCAGTATTCCGGGGTCATGGGGCTCTATTTCTATATCCCGACCAGTTACCAGCCCGCCATTGTTGTGGCAAAACCAAACGCCGCCACTCCCGGAACTTTTACGAAGGACCCCATCTCCTGTGGTTACGACTTCAGCCTTTTGACCTACTCGCAGAGTTATTATCCCTATGAAAAACCGGTTGTGATCCTTATGGATAAAAATTCCGTCAGCCGAAGTGAATATCTGATCACCATTCTCAAACAGGCGGACAATGTGACGGTCATAGGGGAAGCTTCGACCGGTGCCGACGGCAATGTTGCCTTTCTGCCCCTGCCCGGCGAACTTCAATTGCAGTTCACTTCCTTCGGTATTTATGAAATGGACGGTGCTCAGACGCAGTGCACCGGCATTCAGCCTGATGTTGCGGTGCACTACACTGCTGAGAAAATCCGCGAAGGCCGCGATGAGATCATGGAAGCGGCACTCGACCGGTTGCGCCGTTCCTAAAATATTTCACATAAAAAGGCACCCTGCCGGGCGTGTTCCGGTCAGGGTGCCTTTGCAGTTTTTGCTTTGTTTTTCAGAGCTGCTGTTCCACGAAATCGCCGATGTCCGCAAAGACTTCCAGCTTGTTCGTCTCCACCAGAAGCTCATGGCGGGCGCCGGGGTAGAACTTGACCCGGACGTTCCGCATCCCGGCATTCTTCATGCTTTCCACGGCCCGCTTGACGCCCGCGCTCCGCTCGCCCACGGGGTCCGCGTCCCCGGCGAGGAAGAGCACCGGCAGGTTCTTCGGCATCTGGTCGAGGAAGGCTGGGTCGTACAGGCGGAGGATGCCGCTGAACATGCTGTAGTAGGCGTTGAGGGTGAAGGTGAAGGTGCATCGCTCGTCGGCGAGGTACTTGTCCACCTCGGCGTGGTCGCGGTTGAGCCAATCGTGGGTGGTGCGGCCCTCCAGCCCCTTATTGTAGCCGAGGAAGGAGAGCTTCGCCACCAGCTTGCTGCGGTGCTGCCAGCCGAAAAAGACGGCCAGCACCCGGCAGACGGCCCGCGCGAAGGCGACCAGCGCCTTGGGCTGGAAGCCGGTGCCCATGATGATGGCACCGTCCAGCTCCTCGCCCCACTCGCAGAGATACTGCCGGGCATAGAACGAGCCCATGCTGTGCCCCAGCAGGAAATACGGCACGCCGGGGTAGAGCTGCTTTGTCAGCTTGGTCACGGAGTGAAGATCCTCCAGCACGGCGCGGTTGCCGTCCGGCTCGGCGAAATAGCCGTAGTCGGCCTTGGTGCGGATGGAACCGCCGTGGCCCAGATGATCGTTGCCGGTCACAAGGATGCCCCGCTGGGCCAGCGATTCGGCCAGCGGTTTGTAGCGGTCAATGAATTCCACCATTCCGTGTGAAAGCTGCAAAATAGCGCGCACTTCCCCCTCCGGCACGCAGCGGAACGCATGAAGCGTCCGCCCCGGCACCGTAGAGGGCAGTGTCAGGTCGATCATCTGGCTCATAGAGTCTCTCCTTTTGTTACAGGGCTCCGATCTTTTTGCGGCACTCCGAGCAGATGCAGTAACCCGCAAACTGCACGGCATTGGGGTCCACTTCGCCGCAGAAGTCGCAGCTCCCTGCGGCGCGGTACTTTTTGAGGATAATCTGATCACCCTCCACGAAGATTTCGAGCTTCGAATCCGTCTCCAGCTTCATGCTGGTCCGAAGCTCCTTTGGCAGGACGATACGCCCAAGGTTGTCGATGCCGCGTACGATTCCGGTACTTTTCATGTGATGTGCTTCTCCTTTGATGTGCTTCTCCTTTATTTACGACGCAGGGGTTCCTCATTTTCCATCTTTTTCCGGGCCACAATGCCCGGCGTTGATCCGCCACAGGAAAATTGTACCAGCGTCGTACGCCCAGTATACAAAATCCATCCCGCTTCGTCAATGATTGCGGTCGGTTTCGACAAAAACTTCTTCCTTTTCTTGGGAAAAGCCACCAGTATTCCCGGTCTCGCGCTGCCGCTGGGCAGAACAAACGCTTTTTCAGGCGGTTTTATGTGGAATTGGGCTGAATCGGCCGCGCTGTTCTTCCCGACTGCCCCAGTGCATTTGAGTCCATGCGCCGTCTTCCTCCGGGAGGAAAACATACCAGTAAACCATTTTTTCCTCGCCCGGCCTGATCTCCACGGACGCGGCATCGACTGCCGCCACGATCGGCCTCCAGATGCGCTCATTCTTGTCTGTTTCGACCCATGCACCCAGCGCGTCTTCGGCTTCACCCGCAAACAGCCGGTTTGCGTCCATGCCGTCCTTTGCATTGCTGGGCGTGACCGAGCCAAGCTCTGCCAGCGTGTGCTTCAGCTGCGCCTTGTGAGCCGTCTGGTTCTCAGCGTGGGTCTGGATCACGATCAGAGTGCCCGGCTTCCCTTGGTACTGGACCGAAACGCTGCGGAGATTCCAGACCTCATAAACCAGCGCCAGCGCATCCCCGATGATCTCCGGTTCAGGTTCCGGCTCCGGCTCTGGTTCGGGCTCTGGTTCCGGTTCCGGGGCGGGGTCCTGCTTCGGGGAATCGTCCGTTACCGTATCCGCCGGCGGCAGGATGGGCGGCGGCACCGCGCTTTCGCTGCCGCTGCACCCGGCCAGCAGCACCGCAAGACAGAACAGAACGGCTATCCGGCCGAGGTGCTTGGGAAAAATCCGGTCGTTCCATCGTCTCATACTGCCTCCTTGTTCGAAAATGCGTCAAAATGTGTCGTTTTTATTGCACCGGGTTTCGGTGAGTTTGTCAACCGTTTTCCGCATTTTCGTGTCCAATCTTTTTCCTGCGATTTTGTGAAAATTGCCGGATGCGTTCCATCTGCCGACTGAGCGCACCAAATGCCCTTGTATGCAGGAAAAAAATGCGGTATACTATATCCGTATAGCGCTTGCGAAAAGTGCACCTTTCTGCAATTTTTGAGGAGCATAAACCATGAAGAAAACAAAACGGATCGTTGCTTTTGCGCTGGCGGCAGTTCTGGCACTGTTGGTGCTGGCCGGCTGCAAGAGCACATTGACGTCCATTGCACACAAATTGACCGGCTCGTCGGACGAGGTGCAGGAGGAGGACACGACCCAGTGGGCCGTCCTCAGCAGTGACCCGCTGATGATCGATGGCATCACCGACACCTCGGCCAAGTATGCCACGGCGATAGCCAACGGCTCGCTGAACATCGTGTTCAACGGAGTATGGAGCCGCCAGACCGACTACTTCACCGCCCCGAACGGAATGATCTCAGTCTACGGCTGCGGCACCGCCGAGGGTGTCCAGAAGTTCAAGATCTCGCTGTGGAAAAAGGTCGATGGCGGCGCAGAGTATGTGGACAACACCACCTTCTACTTCGTCACCGACGGCCAGAACTACCACTGCGACATCGGCAACCTCGACCCCAATGCCAGCTACCGACTGACCATCTCCTATGATTCCAGCAAGTATTACCTCTATGGTCTGCTCAAGGTGGAGGGGATCGGCTGATGAATACCCAAACCAAACATTCTCTGATGCTGATGCTCTGCGCCTTTATCTGGGGCACGGCCTTCGTGGCCCAGAGCGCGGGTTCCGGCATGGGAGCCTATTCGTTTCTGGCCGGGCGGAGCTGGCTGGCCGTGATCGTGCTGCTGCCCACGGTGCGGGCGTTCGACGCCGTGCACCGCAAGCAGGGCGTTCCCTTCAGCGGGCCCGCCACCAACGCCGAGCGCAAAACGCTTTTGATCGCGGGCCTGATCTGCGGCACCCTTCTGTTTGCGGCCAGCGCGGCCCAGCAGATCGGCATCACCATCAACCCCTCCACCGCAAAGGCGGGCTTTCTGACGGCGATGTACGTTGTTCTGGTGCCGGTGTTCGGGCTTTTTCTGGGCCGGCGGGGGAACGTGCAGCTCTGGCTGAGCATGGTCATCGCCGTGGGCGGGCTCTATCTGCTCTGCATGAAAAACGGCTTTGGCGGCATTGAGTCGAGCGACTGGATCCTGCTGAGCTGCGCCGTGCTGTTCAGTTTTCAGATCATGGCGGTGGATCATTTTTCGCCCCTCGTGGACGGCGTGCGGCTGAGTCTGCTGCAATTTTTCGTCGTGGCCGTGGAGAGCACCGCAGCGGCGTTCCTCTTTGAGACACCTGCGCTGGCCGAGTTCGGGGCCAACTGGCTGCCGCTGATCTACTGCGGCGTGCTGTCCAGCGGCGTGGCCTATACGTTACAGATTCTGGGCCAGAAGGAGCTGAACCCCGCCATTGCCAGCCTCATCATGTGTCTGGAAAGTGTGTTCAGCGCCCTCGGCGGCTGGCTGATCCTGCACCAGCGCCTCTCTGTGCGGGAGGGCTTCGGCTGCGTGCTGATCTTCGCGGCTGTGGTGCTGGCCCAGCTGCCGGTGGAGGAGTGGCGGAAATGCCGGGCCGGAAACCGGAAGTGACCCTGCGCACCGCGGGCGGCATCAACTACGAGGCCGCCCGCCGGAGGGTGAAGAACCTGAACATCCGCGTCCGGCTGGACGGCACCGTGGCCGTCAGCATCCCGCTGGGGTGCAGCTGGGCGGACGCTGACCGCTTGGTTTTGGAGCGGCGGGAGTGGATCGAGCGCTCGAAAGCCGAGCTTACTGCCCGGCAAGCCAAGATGTACCGTCAGCCCCTGCCCGAAAAAGCGGAGGCGCTGGCCTATTTCACCCGGATGAGCGACGAGGTCTACCCGGCCTTTGCTGCCGTGCTGGGCGGGCAGAAGCCTACCATCAAGGTGCGGGATATGACGAGCCGCTGGGGGGTCTGCGTGCCCGCAAAGCGGCAGATCACCTTTGCGCTCCAGCTTTACAATATGCCCGCTGCGGCGCAGATCTATGTGGTAGTACATGAGTACTGCCATTTTCTTGTGCCCAATCACGGCATGGCCTTCTGGGCGCAGATGGAGCGCATTCTGCCGGACTGGAAAGCTCGGCGGATGTTATTAAAATAGCCCTCTCAGGCGCTTCGCGCCAGCTCCTCTAGAGTGGGAGATTTTGACAGATCGGGAACATATAAAAGAAGCGCCCTGCGGGCAAGGGCGGATAGTATAGGAGTTGAAAAACCGTGTCGAATGAAAAGAACACCGGCGACAAATATTCAAAGCTGGCCGGAAATACCATCATCTTTGCGATCTCAAGCTTTTCGTCAAAGCTGCTGACGCTGCTGGTCCAGCCGTTTCTGACCTATGCCATGGCCGAGATCGCCGACCTTGGCCTGTCCAAGATCCTGAGCCAGTACGCAAACCTGCTCATCCCCTTTGTGTCGATGGGAATGTCCAATGCCATCATCCGCTTTGGTCTGGACAAGGGCAATAGTGAAAAACAGGTGTTCACCAACGGTCTGCTGACCATCCTCGGCGGCTTCGGCATCTTGGTGCTCTGCTGGCCGGTGGCGCAGTTCCTGCCCGATATGGCGCAGTACGGGATGCTCATCTACATCTACGTTCTGATGAGCTGTCTGCGCACCCTCTGCACCCAGTTCGTGCGCAGCCGCCAGTGGAACAAGCTGGTGGCCGTGGACGGCGTGCTCTGCACCGTGGCGACCATGGCATTTTATGTGCTGTATCTGCTGGGCTTCAAGTGGGGCACCAACGGCTACCTGCTGGCTATCATCAGCGGCGACTTCGTCAGTGTGCTCTTCCTCAGCTTCACCGGCAAGCTCTGGAACTTTGTGGAGTTCAAGGGCATCAACCGCGACCTGTGGAAGCAGATGCTCCGTTTCTCGCTGCCCATGATCCCGGCTCAGATCAGCTTCTGGGTCATCAATGCGTCCGACCTGTTCTTCGTGCGGGAGATGTGCAACGGCCTCGACGGCAACAGTGGCGAGGCGTGGAGCGGCTTGCTCTCCACCGGCTACTTCCTGCCCACCATTTTGACCACGCTGGGCCTGATCTTCTACGACGCATGGCAGCTTTCCGCCGTAACGGAGGAGGACGGCCGCGCCAAGTTCTTCACCAAGATCTTCCGCACCTATTCCAGCGTGCTGTTCTGCTGTGCGGCGGGCATCATCTGGCTCTGCCGCCCGGTCATGCACATCATGAAATCCAATTACTACTATGCGTGGCACTTTGTGCCCTTCCTGACGCTGGCGTCCACCTGCAGCTGCTTCAACCAGTTCCTGAACAGCGTCTACGTCGTCAACAAGAAGTCCAGCCACAGCCTGTGGACGATGCTCTCCGGCGCGGTGAGCAACTGCATCATGAACTATTTCTTCATCAAGTGGTGGGGCCCCATCGGTGCGACCTTTGCATCCTTCCTCGGCCTTGGGCTGGTGTTCACCATTCGTGCGCTGGACGCCCACAAGATGATCGGCATGTCCATCTATCCCGCGCGGGTGGCGGTCAACCTTGGGGCGCTGATGTGTGAAGCCTTCGTCCTGCTGGCAGGTGTGCCCCTCTACGGCCTGTGGACCGGCCTCATTACCGCCGCCATCATCCTGTACAATTTCGCCGGTGTCTGGGCTATGGCCCGCCTCCTCCTGCCGAAAATTTTTGGCCAGCGCGGCAAGGCGCTGGTCAATGCCGTGGATGGCTGGGCGAAACCGAAAAAGGCGTAAAAGAGCGGCTTGTAAATTTCATATCTGTATGCTACCATAAGAGTAGGGAAGGGCGGTGAGGTCGTGGCACAAAAGGATGCGACTGAAAAAATTCTGGAATCCTATAACGATGTCTTTTCAGACATTGTAAATGTGCTTCTATTCAACGGCAAACAGGTTCTGTCGGCCGATGAACTAGAAGATCAGGCTCCGCGTTCCTACTACAAAGCAGATGGAAGGATTCGTGAAATCGAACGTGATGTTGCGAAACGCTGGAAGAACGGAAATATCCGTGTGGCCTGTATCGGTTTTGAAAACCAGACCGCTTCTGATCCCAATATGCCGCTCCGTGTCATGGGTTACGATGGCGCAGAATATCGGGCGCAACTGCTCAACGACAGCGAAAATCTCTATCCCGTTGTAACGCTGGTGCTCTACTTCGGCCATGATAAACCGTGGAGTGGTCCACTCTCGCTAAAAGAGCAGCTGAATATTCCAAAAGAGTTTGAGCCGTATGTCAACGACTATAAGATTAACCTGTTCCAGATCGCCTATTTGACTCATGAGCAGGTAGCGCTTTTTCAGAGCGATTTTAAGGTCGTGGCAGACTACTTCGTGCAGAAGCGGGAAAACAGCGATTACATTCCGAGTTCACAGGATCTGACCCATGTGCAGGAAACGCTTCAACTGCCTGAGTATCATGACGAATGATAACCGGTTTGAAGAAGCGTATAATACCAATACCGATGGCCAGAAAGGAGGCCCACGCAATATGTGTGATGTACTTGATAAAGTGGAAAACCGCGGCATTGCAAAAGGCAAGGCTGAAGGTAAAATCGAAGGCGAAGATGCGCTGGCTCTGCTCATGAAGAAGCTGTTCGACCAAAACCGCATTGAGGATGCAAAACGGGCTTCCACAGACAAAGAATATCGCAATCGGCTGATGAAAGAACTTGGCATGAACTAAATTAAGAAGGGCTGTTGCACTTTCGGCTAAAACGATGTGCAACAGCCCTTTTTTGTTATCCGATAAAATAGAGGCTCACAACATTTTTTCCAACCGCTCGCGGATGGCTTTGATGAAGCCGGTGCTATCCACGGGGGTGGGGGTGATGCCCTCGGCGAGGCCGCAGAGGTCCTTGGTCATGATGCCGTCGTTCAGGGTCTGGAGGCTGGCGGCTTCCAGCGCCTCACCGAAGCGGACGAGGTCGGGCAGGGCGTCCAGCTCACCGCGCTTTTTCAGCGCACCGCTCCATGCGAAGATGGTGGCCATGGGGTTGGTGGAGGTGGATTCGCCCTTGAGGTACTTGTAGTAGTGGCGGGTCACGGTGCCGTGGGCGGCCTCGAACTCGTACTTGCCGTCCGGGCTGACGAGGACGCTGGTCATCATGGCGAGGGAGCCGAAGGCCGTGGAGACCATGTCGCTCATCACGTCGCCATCGTAGTTCTTGCAGGCCCAGACGAAGCCGCCCTCGCTGCGGATGACGCGGGCCACGATGTCGTCGATGAGGCTGTAGAAGTATTCGATGCCGGCGGCCTCGAACTTGGCCTTGTACTCGGTTTCATACACCTCTTGGAAGATGTCCTTGAAGGTGTGGTCGTATTTCTTGGAGATGGTGTCCTTGGCGCCGAACCAGAGGTCCTGCTTTTTATCCAGTGCGTAGTTGAAGCAGCTGCGAGCAAAGCTGCGGATGGAAGTGTCCTTGTTGTAGGAGCCTTGGAGCACGCCGCCACACTCGAAGTCGTAGACCGTGGCGGTCTGCTGGGAGCCGTCCGCGCCGGTGAAGCGCAGCTCCGCCTTGCCGGGGCCGGGGATGCGGAACTCGGTGGCCTTGTACACGTCGCCGTAGGCGTGGCGGGCAATGGTGATGGGCTTTTTCCAGAACTTGACGGCGGGCTTGATGCTGTCGATCATGATGGGGGCGCGGAACACGGTGCCATCCAGTGCAGCGCGGATGGTGCCGTTGGGGCTCTTCCACATCTCGTGGAGCTTGTACTCGTCCATCCGCTGCGCGTTGGGGGTGATGGTGGCGCACTTGACGGCCACGCCGTACTTCTTGTTGGCCTCGGCGGCGTCGATGGTCACTTGGTCGCGGGTGGCGTCGCGGTTGGGCAGACCGAGGTCGTAGTACTCGGTCTTCAGATCGACGTAAGGCAGGAGAAGCTCGTCCTTGATGAGCTTCCAGAGCACACGGGTCATCTCGTCGCCGTCCATCTCCACAAGGGGAGTGGTCATTTTGATCTTTTCCATGATGGTTTCCCTTTCCTCTCTTACAAAAATCAAAAAATCTAGCAAAGACTCCGGCGGCACTGCCAGATGCGCACCGGAGGTTCGGCTTTATTTGCGGTAGGAAGCAGCCAACTTTTCCAGAGCCGGAAGGCTGCGCTCGACCTTTTCGGTGTCGATGCAGTAGGCCAGACGTACATAGCCCTTGACGCCGAAGGTGTCGCTGGGGACGAGGAGTAGGTCATACTGCCGTGCCCGCATACAGAAGGCGTTGGCGTCCTCTTCCAGCGCTTTCGGGAAGATGTAGAAGGTGCCGCCGGGGCGCTCGACCTCAAAGCCGAGGGCCTTGAGCTTGTCGTACAGCAGGTTCATGTTCGTCTCGTAGACGGACAGGTCGCTGGTGACGTTCAGACAGCGGCTCACGGCCCGCTGGATGATGCTGGGCGGGCAGTTGTGGCCGGTGAAGCGGGAGATCTGGGCCATCATATCCACGAGAATGTCCTCGCCTTCGCAGCCGGGGCGGACCGCCACATAACCCAGACGTTCGCCCGGCAGACTGAGGCTCTTCGAGAAGGAAAAGCGAACGGGCTCTCGATTGCGTCGAACGGAAAGTTCAAGCTTTAAGGCGGTTCTCATGCCGACTCCTCCTCAGATTCTTCGCAAAAGCAATCGAGATCAAGGCGGCGCGCAAGCCTGGCGTAACTTGCCGGAAGTCTTTTGAGTTTATAGCAAAAGGCAAACATGGCATCGGCACAGACTAATTTCGGACAATCGGAAACGATGTCATCGGGAACGCTTGTCAGGGCAACGCACCCGGCAAAACACTGTTCCAGATTCGTGATGTCCGGATTGTTGCGAAAGAGCCCGTCAGGTAGCTCCGTCAGATTTTCAAATCCTGCCGCCCATCCGCAGTAGTCGCCGCGCTCGCCGAGAGCTTTAAGGTGCATCGGCGGCAAGGGGTCGAGAATTTGCACTAAGGAATCGAAAAATCGGAACGGTCGAACCGGGTAGGGCGCCGTCCAGTGAATGAGCACCGTGTAAAGCCCGGACTTTTCCCAGCGGTGGCAAATCGTTGCCGGTCCGTCAAAGTCAATGCGCTCGGACGAGCCGTCTCCCCACTCAATCCAAAAGTCTCCCGGTAGGGCCAAATCGGTTTCGTAAAACGCCAAAACAAACTCGTTGCTTCCATCGGCTTTGTAAACGAAGCGAAAGGCCGGGTCATCGGGACCGGCTTTAGGACGAACCCATCCCATTTGAGCGCGACGGGCAGGATCTGCCCACGCAAAAGCTGTGTGCGGGGCGCCTTGCAAAAACGCATCGACAACGAACGGAACGGGAGCGCCTGCAAAGGGGTCCGAGACCTCTTTTAATGCGTGGCAATCGGCAAAGGCGCGCGTGCAGACCGTGTTCGGTCCGACGTGGCTCAGGAGCCCCTCGGGAAGGACTTCTAAGTCGCTTCGGGCAAAGATTTCGCGAATCGAGACCGGGTTTTCAATGGCATCGAAAAGGTGCGCATCAACCGTGCGAATGCGGCTGGCGTAAAACGCGCAATCTAAGACCGCAAGGTTCGGGTTATTGATAAAAAGGTCGCCCGCAACAAACGTAAGGGCCGTTTTTCCGCTCTCGTCAGGCTCAATGAGCGGCAAAAGCCGTTTGGTGGGAAGTAATTTCCCGTTTTTGTCCGTTTGACCGACCGTCAAAGTCGGTAGCGGCGAGACGATGGCATAGGTTTGATGCGCCAGAGCGCGTAGCGGTAAAAATCCGGATGTCGTACGAATGCGAATGCGCGTTACGGCCTCGGCTAGCCCCCTGTGCGCCACGCGCAAAACGGGGGTAAACGTAGCATCGCGAGCCATGCGCTGTAATTCGACTTCCGAGAGCGTGCAGTCGATGTACTCTAAAACGCCGTCACCCCAGTCGATACAAACATCCCCGACCTGATCCATCGCCAGGCGGGGGATTTTATAAAAGGTCAGTGACGCCGTTTCCTCTGCCGTTGCCGTCAAATCAATGACAAGCTCACAGGGAGCGTTTAGGGCATAAGTTTGCTCTGTCATGGGACGGTATTGTAAAGGCCCGAAGACTCGGTTTTTGAGGCAAGGAGCG
>OMCS01000616.1_pt1 | contig 18376 bp, 19 predicted proteins | sample 1674241 | NCBI WGS metagenome assembly OMCS01 (sample SAMEA103958153, study PRJEB25191) | human gut metagenome
GTCCCTTCGGGACATTTCCCCCTGATAGGGGGAATCGGCCCCTGGGAGGGGAGCCTTTTTCAGCGGCAGATCATTTGGAAGAGGGCGTCGCTGGTGGCGTCGGCTTCGGGGTGGAACTGGACGCCGAGCATCTGATCGCCGTATTCGAGCGCCTCGATCGTCCCGTCTGCCGTGCGGCCGGTGACGCGCAGGGCCGCGGCCGGGTGGGTGATGCGGTAATTGTGCATGGACGCGCCGAGGATCTCCGGCCCGCCGAGCAGGTGTTCGATGCGGCTGCCGGACTCGACGCGGATGGGATGCTTGAAGCTGTCGACTGAATCGCGCGTGATATGACCGTTCCAGTGTCCGTCCACGGGTTCGGTGAACATATAGCGCTCCTTTTTCATCTGGTCAAACAGCGCCAGCAGCGTCCCGCTCCAGCCGCGGCGCTGCGCCTCCTCGGCGACGAGGAAATACGTGTTCATCATCTGCATCCCGAGGCAGATGCCGAGCACAGGCCTGCCGGACCGCGCCGCATAGTCCATGACCTCAAAATGATACGGATAAAACCGCGCGCCGCCGCAGAACACGAACGCATCGCACAGCTCCAGCGCACGTTCGATCACATAGCCGTCGCTGCTCAGAATGCCGATGGGCGTGCCGCCGCAGGCGCTGATGCGCTTGGGATAGCCGTTGACGAACAGATACTGATCCGCATACAGATCCTCCGAGCCGAACAGCTTCGCGCCCGGTACAACTCCAATGATTCGCATGGGGTACTCCTTTGTGGGTGGAAATATAACAACATGATCGCATAGAAAAGATCCCGTACGCTTTCGCGTTCCGGAAGGCTGCATGCCACGAACGAGCCGGAGCAGAAACAAACCAAGATCCAACATCGCGATCCAGCGTCAGCGATCGCGATGTTGAGAGGAGGAGCGACGAAGCGGGCGAGAGATGACTTTTTGATGCGCAGCATAAAAAAGTCGTCGCGAACTAGCGCAGTCCGCGACGACGATGGTGCGAGAGATGAGACTTGAACTCACACGACGGTTGCCACACGCCCCTCAAACGTGCCTGTCTACCTATTCCAGCACTCTCGCATGCAATTTTCATTTGCTCGATTATTATACTCAGCTGCTCGCCGTTTGTCAAGTGTTTTATTTCTTTTTGCCCGGATGTTCCATCACTTTTTTACTTGCGCTTCGCTTCGACATCTGATATAATATCATTTGTATGTACGTGAGGAAGGCGGGCGATGGGGTTGCCGAAGTTCTTTGTTGCGCCCGGGTCGGTCCGGGGCAGCTTTCTGACGCTTGAGGGCGAAAACGCCGCGCATGCCAGGGTCCTGCGCCTGCGTCAGGGCGACCGGGTGCTCGTCTGCGACGGCTGCGGCACCGACTACAGCTGCACCATCTCCGACATCTCGCCGCAGCAGGTCTGCCTGGTGGTAGACAGTGCTTCGGCCTCCGCGTCGGAGCCGCGCGTACAGTGCAGCGTCTACATGGCCTACGCCAAAGCCGACAAGCTCGAGCACGTCATCCAGAAGGCGACGGAGCTCGGCGCGTATGAGATCGCCGCGTTCCCCTCTTCGCGCTGCGTGATGCGGCTCGACGCCGCCGGGGCGCAGAAGAAGCTCGACCGCTGGCAGAAGATCGCCGCGTCCGCCGCGGCGCAGTCCGGCCGCGGGCGGATCCCGCAGGTGCTGGCGCTGCCGTCGTTCGCCGATGCGGTCAAGCGTGCCGCCGGGTGTGAGCTGGCGCTGCTGCCGTATGAGAACGAGCACGCGCTCTCGCTGCGCCGCGCCGTGGGCGAGGCCGCGTTTGAGACCGTTTCCATTATGACCGGCCCGGAGGGCGGCTTCTCAGAAGACGAGGTGCACCTGGCCCAGGAGGCCGGGATGCAGATCTGTACGCTCGGTCCGCGCATTCTGCGCTGCGAGACCGCCCCGCTGTGCGCGCTGAGCGCCGTGCTGTATGCCGCGGGCGCGCTGGACTGAACGGAATTTCAATCAAAGGACAGAAGATTATGACGAAGAACAAAATTGCTGCAAAAAAGACGGAAGATCAGTCTGTTGTCTATAAAGTCCCTGCCGCGTTCGCGCTGATGGTGCTCGTGGTCTACGGCTTCTGGAAGCTCGGGTCGTATTACGCGACGATGGCCGGCTTCTCGGCGCTTTACCCGGTGTTCACGGTCACGAGGTTCGTGTTCCTCGCGCTGTTCGCGGTGCTGACCGCGCTGGCGATCGTGCTGCGCGCGCCGCTGGCGAAGTCGATCTGCCGCTATGCGGCGGCCGCGTCCGCGCTGCTGTGTGTGTCGGCGTGGATCCTCTCGATCTTCTGGACCGGCAACATGATCGCCATCTATCTCATGCACGCGCTGGTCTACTGCCTGTACATGGTCTGGCAGCTCTATCGCTCGGAGTTCTTCACGTTCTCGCTCGTGACGGCCACGGCCGGCGTTGTCTTCTTCCTGACGGCCCGCACGTCCTACATGGCCAACCGCATCGGCGGCAGCGTCCTGCTCGCGCTCATCCTGATCGGCACGGCGCTCGTCGTGTTCCTGTGCGCGAAGAACCGCGGCCGGCTGACGATCGGCGGCAAGACGCTGCAGCTGTTCCCCGACGGGTTCAATTCGCTGCTGTTCTATTTCATCTGCGTCCTGTGGGCCATCGTGCTGATCGCGTGCCTGCTGTTCGGCTCCGGCTTCGCGTATTACGCCATGTTCGCCGCCATCGCGGTGGAGCTGATTGGTGCCGTCTACTACACGTTCCAGCTCAAGTAATTTCTGCATACTGCCGCCCTCCGCTCCGTATTCTTGGAGCGGAGGGTGATTTTTTGTTCACTGGCCGTCAGATCCTGAAAAATACCTTACTGCTGACCGCTGCGGCGCTGCTGCTGCGGCTGCTTTCGATGCTGTTCCAGGCGTATCTGGCCGGAAGGATCGGCGCGGAGGGCCTGGGCGGCGTGCAGCTCGTGCTGTCGGTGTCGGCGTTCGCGGCGACGCTGGGGCTCGCCGGGGCGCGGGTCGCGGCGAGCTGCCTTTGCGCCGAGGCCTACGGCAGGCGTGACAGCGCCGGGCTGCAGGGCGCGGCGGCGCACTGCCTCGGCTATGTGCTGCTGACGAGCATGCTGGCGGCCGCAGGGCTGTTTTTTGCCGCGCCGTGGATCGCGCGGTACGCGCTGCGCCTGCCGGAGGCGGAGGGCAGCCTGCGGCTGCTGGCGGGGCTCGTGCCGGTCGGGTGCGTCAATCTGGTGCTGGGCGGATATCTGACCGCGGCCGGGCAGGTGCTGCGGCTGACGGCCGTGGACGCGTGCGAGCGCGTATGCTGTCTGGGGCTGAGTCTTTTGCTGCTCCGGTCTGCGCCGGAGGGGCTGGGCGGGGCGTGCTTTGCGCTTCTGGGCGGGGATCTGCTCGCGTCCTGCGGGGCAGCCGCCGTGCTGTACGGGTTTTACCGGCAGGGCTGGCGCGGCGTTTCGCCGTCTGAAGCGCCGCCGGGGCTTGGGCGGCGCGTGCGGAAGCTTGCCGCGCCGCTGGCGCTGAGCGACTATCTGCGCGCCGCGCTGCGGACGCTCGAGCAGCTGCTCATCCCCTGGGGGCTCGCGCAGGCGGGCGCGTCGCAGCAGCGCGCGATGGCAGCCTATGGGACCGTCACGGGGATGGTGTTCCCGGTTTTAATGCTCCCGGCGGCGTTTTTGTATGCGCTCATCGATCTGCTGATCCCGGAGCTTGCCGCCTGCCGCGCGCAAAGGCGCGCGGCGCGGCTGCAGTCGGTCACGCGGCAGTGTCTGCGGGCAGGGCTGCTGTTCGGGAGCTTTACGGCGGGGCTGCTGTTCGTGTTGGCCGGGCCGCTGGCGCAGCTCTTATACCGCAGCGCGGAGGCTGGGCGGCTGCTGCGGCTGTTTGCGCCGGTGGCGCTGGTCTTGTATCTCGACGCGCTGGTGGACGGGATGCTGAAGGGCCTTTCGGAGCAGGTCGCCAACGTGCGCTACAACACCATCACGTCCGCGCTGGACGTGGCGCTGCTGTTCGTGCTGCTGCCGCGGTATGGGCTGGGCGGATATGTCTTCACGTTCATCGCGGCGCATCTGGTCAACTTCGCGCTGAGCCTGCGCAGGCTCCTGCGCGTGACCGGGCTGCGGGCCTCGGCGGGCGCCGCCGTGCGGACGGCGCTTCTGGCCGTGGGCGCGGGCGCGGCGGCGCTGCTGACGCCCGCGCCGGGTCCGGAGGCGGCGGAGCTGCTGCTGCGCGGGGCGGTATATGCCGGTGTGTACGGGCTGGCCGCGTGCGTGAGCGGCACGGCGGAGCTGTGCGTGCCGGAAAGTCTTCGGCCGGCGCGGCGCGCGGAAAAAGCGCGGACGCTCCGTTGACTTTTGCGCGCGGAACCCGTACAATCAGAGCAGAATGTGACGAAAGGAAGACGTTTCCCATGATCTCTTTCCGCAATGATTATTCCGAAGGCGCGCACCCCAAAATTCTTGCCGCGCTGGAACAGAACAACCTGACCACCACCTGCGGCTACAGCATGGACCCGTTCTGTGACGAGGCCCGCGCTGCCATCCGTGCCCGCTTCGCCTGCCCGGCGGCGGACGTGCATTTTCTCGTCGGCGGCACCATCGCCAACACGACCGTCATCGCCGCGGCGCTGCGGCCGTGGGAGGGCGTGATCGCCGCGGACACCGGCCACATCAACGTCCATGAGACCGGCGCGATCGAGGCCTCCGGCCACAAGGTCTGCGCCATTGAGGCACCAAGCGGCAAGCTGACGCCCGCGCTCGTGCGCGAGGTCATGCGCCGCCACTGCGACGGGCAGGACGAGCACATGGTGCTGCCGCGCATGGTCTATATCTCCGACGCGACGGAGCTCGGCACGATCTACACGAAGGCGGAGCTCGCCGCCCTGCACGAGGTCTGCGGGGAATACGGCCTGTACCTGTTCCTCGACGGCGCGCGCATGGCCGCGGCGCTGGTGGCCGAGGGCAACGACCTGCAGCCAGAGGATTTTGCAACGTACTGCGACGTCTTCTATCTCGGCGGGACGAAAAACGGCCTGCTGTTCGGCGAAGCCGTCGTCATCACAAATGAGGCGCTCAAGCCGCATTTCCGCAACATGATCAAGCAGCGCGGCGGCATGTTCGCCAAGGGTTTCCTGTTCGGCACGCAGTTCACCGCGTATCTGCAGGACGAGCTGTGGCTCACGATGGCGCGGCACGCCGTGACGCAGGCGCAGCGCATCCAGACGGCCGCCGTGCAGAAGGGCTACCGGCTCTTCGCCGTCTCCCCCACCAACCAGGTCTTCCTCGTGCTCAGCCACGCACAGATCGAGCGGCTGCGGCAGGACTTTGCCTTTGAGATCACCGGTCACGTGGACGACGAGCATGAGGCCGGGCGCTTCGTCTGCTCGTGGGCAACGAAGGAAGAAGCGGTCGACGCGCTCATCGCGGCCCTGTGATGGAGCGGATCGACCACCCGATCCCGCCGCTGTACGACGGAAGCTCCCGGATTTTGATCCTGGGCTCGTTTCCGTCGGTCAAGTCGCGGGAGGCGATGTTTTTCTATGGGCACCCGCAGAACCGGTTCTGGCCGGTGCTGGCGGCGGTGCTGGGCTGCGAACGCCCGACGACGATCGAGGAAAAGAAGCGGTTGGCGCTGACGCACCACATCGCGCTCTGGGACACGATCGCCAGCTGCGAGATCGAGGGCTCGAGCGACAGCTCCATCCGCGGCGTGGTGCCGAACGATCTGACGCCCATTCTCCGCGGCGCGGATATCCGGCAGATCTACTGCAACGGCGGCACGTCGTACCAGTATTTCCGCCGCTACCAGCAGCAGCTGACCGGCCGCGAGGCCATCAAGCTCCCCTCGACCAGCCCGGCCAACGCCGCCTGGAGCGCCGAGCGCCTGACCGCCGCCTGGCGCGTGATCCTGGAGGCGCTGAAATAGACAGAAAAGGACCCCGCCCAGCCATATGCGGCTGCGGCGGGGTCTTTCAGTCTGCAAGGAGCCCGGCCATGTCTTCCGCGGAGATGCGGTAGACCGCGCCGTCAATGCCGCCTGCGCGGAGGGCCGTGAGGACGCTGGCCCGGTCATACCGGCAGCCGGTCACGGCGGCGGCAATGGTCTCGGCGGACAGCGTCGAGAAGAAATCTCCCCAGACAGACGCCTGGCAGATCACGCCGCGCTGCACGTCCAGGCGGAAGGTGAACTTGCCGCCGGCGAAGTGCCCGGTCCGCTCGATATTGAAGCGGGGATTGCGGCCGTAGACCGCGTCCCAGGCCGCAAATTTTTTCTCTGCCAGCGCTCGGATGCGCGCGTCGTCCGCGGGCGTCAGGCAATAGGTCTGCGTGCTGCCGCGCATCAGGTGCCGGAGCATACAGGCCTTGAACTGCTCCGCCGGGAGCTTCCGGGGCAGGTGCCCGGAGATATTCGTCACGCGGTCGCGGACGGATTTGATGCTCTTGGACTGGATCTTATAAGGGTCGACCGTCGTGGCGGCGGCCATCTGCGCAAGATCGGTGTCATAGAGCAGGGAGCCGTGATGGACGATGCAGCCGGGCAGCCGGTACTGCGCGTTTCCGGAGAATTTTCTGCCGCCGATCAGCAGATCGTTGCGCCCGTTGAAGCCCGCGTCCGCGCCCAGCTCGCGCACCGCGTCGACGACGGGGCCGATGTACTGGGAAAAATCGATCTGCGTCTGGTCGGAATGCTCGATAAAGGTGAACTGCCAGCCGCCCAGGTCCGTATAGATCGTCCCGCCGCCGGACATGCGGCGGACCAGACGGATCTTGTGGGCGTCGGCATAGGGCTTGTTGATCTCCTCAAGGATATTCTGGTATTTTCCGACCATCAGCGTCGGCGTCGTCCGCCAGAACAGCAGCACCGGTTCCGGCAGCTTCTTTTCGGCCGCAAAATAGTATTCCAGGCCAAAATTATAATAGACGTCGGTCGAGCCGGTCTCAATATAGATCATGCGTGTCCTCCAGCGCTTCCCAGGCCCGGTAGGAGCTGCGCGCGAGCGGCGCGGACGCCACGTGGCGGAAGCCCTTGGCGAGCGCCAGCTGCTTATACCGGGCAAAATCCTCCGGCGCGGCATAGCGGGCCAGCTTCCAGTGCGCCTCCGACAGCTGCAGATACTGGCCGATGGTCAGAATGTCGCAGCCGACAGCGAGCACGTCATCCATCAGGGCGGAGATCTGCGCGTCCGTCTCGCCGAGGCCGACCATGAAGCCGGTCTTGGTGAGGATGCTCGGGTCCTGTTCCTTCACATAGCGCAGAACGCCGAGCGTGCGCGCATAGTCCGCCTGCGGGCGGACGGCCTTCTGCAGCTCCCTGACGGTCTCGATATTCAGGTTGAACACCTCCGGGTGGGCGGCGATCACGATATCGGCGGCCGCATGGTCGCCCTTCATGTCGCTGGTCAGCGTCTCGACCGTCGTGCCGGGGCAGCGGGCGCGGATAGCGCGGATCGTCTTTGCAAAGTGTGCCGCGCCGCCGTCCGGCAGATCGTCCCGCGTGGCGCAGGTCAGAACGACATGGCGAAGCCCCAGCTTTTCGGCCGCCTGCGTCACGTTTTCCGGCTCGTCCGGGTCGGGCGGCAGGGGCTTGCCGCAGATGACGTTGCAGAACCGGCAGTTGCGCGTGCAGACGTCGCCGAGGAGCATAAACGTGGCTGTGTGCTTCTGATAGCATTCGCCGAGATTCGGACAGTTGGCCGCCTTGCAGACGGTATTGAGCTTCAGATCGCGCATCAGTTCCGCGACCTCGCTCACGGCCTGCTGGTTATAGCGGACGCGGAGCCATTCGGGTTTGCGTTCCATGGTCCTCCCCTGCCTTTCCTACGTTTCGACGATCGCGACGGGCGTCAGCACCGCGACGCTGTCGCCTTCCTCGCACAGCTGGCGGCGCAGGATGCCGTCTTCCGTCGCTTCGATCTGGTTGACGACCTTATCGGTCTCGATCTCGTACAGAGCCTCGCCCTTGTGGATCTCCTCCCCCTCGTTTTTCAGCCAGGCGCACAGAACGCCGCTCTGCATCTCCGGCTGGAGCTTCGGCATAACAAGCTGTTTTTCCATCGTTTTTCCTCCGTTCGGTTTACATAAAAATATCGAACAATTCCGCCGCCCGCTCGCCCGCGAGCGCCCGGCAGACGTCCAGAAACAGCGCCGGGTCCAGCCGTGCGCCTTCGAGCAGCGCGGATGCGCGCGCGGCGTCGATCGCGTCGGACTGCACGGCTGCGTTCCGGATCAGCCCGTGTCGCGCCTCATAGCGGACGCGGATCGGCCTTCCGGCAAATTCCGCGGTCTTTTCATAGGTGAAGGCCGGCGTCTTGCCCCAGGTCCAGTCCCAGGACTGGTAGAGCTCCGCGGCAAGGCGGCGGACGTCGGCGAGCTGCGCCTGCGTGAGGCGGACGGTCTTTGCGCCGGGCGGCAGGATCTTCTGCGCCAGCTGCCGGGCGAACGTCACGATCTCGCAGTCCTCCCTGAGGTACGGCCGCAGGTTCGTGACCGCGCAGATGGCCGACTGTGTCCCTTTTGAGCAGAACGCGTCGTTTTTCCGGCCGGTCGTGATCTCGTCCAGCCGGGTCAGATCCGCGTCAAACAGCAGCGTTCCGTGGTGCAGCACGCGGCCGTTTGCGATCTTCTGCGCGCTGCCGGAGATCTTTTTCCCGTCCACGGTCATGTCGCAGGTGCGGCTTTTCTGCGCCGGGACGCCGAGGGCGTTCAGCGCCCGCAGCACCGGGGCCAGACAGCGGTCATAGTCCAGCGCGCCGCTCTGGCCGGTGATCAGCGTGTAATTGAGATTGCCGAGATCATGATAGACCGTCCCGCCGCCGGACATGCGGCGCACGACCGGGATGTTCTGCTCCAGAAGCGCGCGCACATGGACCTCGCGGCAGATGTTCTGATAGCAGCCGACCACGACCGCCGGGCGGTTGCGCCAGAGCAGCAGCACCTCGTCCTCCCGGAAGGTCCGGAACACATAATCTTCAAACGCCTGATTGAAAAACGGGTCATGTGATGTTGTTTCGATTTGAATCATGTGTGAATCCTTCCGTTTTCAGATTTATTTTCAGATTCTATCACATCTTCCCACAAAAAACAACATAAAAATAACCTCTTCCGAAAGGAAGAGGTTATCGGCAGACAATTTCAGAAGGTGCGGGCCAGGGCCTTGGCCCGGTCGATGGCGGCGGCGAGGGAGGCCGCTGCGTCGAAGCCCGCGACGTCCATGCCGTCGGCGGCGATGCAGGTGTATGCGCCGATGCCGAAGAAGGTGTGCAGGGCATCGAGATACCGGCTGCCCATCTCCATGGCGTCGCCGGTGTAGAAGCCGCCGCGCGTGGTCAGGAAGACGAGCTGCGAGGCCCGGCAGAGGCCCTGCAGGCCCGACTCCGTGGAGCCGAAGGTGATGCCGTCGACCGAGACCTGCTCGATGTAGACCTTCAGCAGGGCCGGGAAGGACAGATCCCAGAACGGTGCGGCGATGACGATGCGGTCCGCCTGCGCGAACTGGTGCGCGTAGCGGAAGCGCGGATGATCCCGCTCCCCTGCCGCGAGCAGCTGCTCGCGCTGGGCGAAATAGCCGTCCTTGAAATACGAAAGGTCCTCCGCCATCAGGTCCAGCCGCGTGACGCGGCAGTCAGCCGGCAAGGCGGACAAAAACGCATCCGCGAGCTTTTTCGTGCGGGAGGCTTCGCCGCGGATGCAGCAGTCGACAAACAGAACGTTTTTCATTGGCCTCTCTCCTGTTCCAGCCGGTACAGCGCCTCGAGGGCGACCCGGATCTCATTTTGCTCGCCGCGGGCGGTCAGGCTCTCGCCGTCCACGTAGCCGCCGATGGCGTCGGCAGTGTCTTCGCCGTAGACGACAACGTTATTGAGGATCGACGCCGTCTTCATCCCGCGCAGGCGGCCGATGGTGAACAGCGCCGCGGACTCCATATCCGCGCCGAGCGCGCCCTTGCGCGACCAGTAAGCGCTTTCCGCGTCGTTTTCCTCGTGATAGAAGCTCTCGTGGCTGTGGATGATGCCGACGTGGCTGCGGCAGCCGAGGTCCTTCGCCGCGTCCACGCAGAAGCCGAGCAGCCGGTAGTCCGCCACGGCGGGATATTCGGTATGGACGTAGGCCTTCGACGCGCCGTCGTCACGGATGGCGCCGCAGCCGAGGATCAGATCGCCCAGCCCGATGCCCTTCTGCAGCGCGCCGCAGGAGCCGATGCGGATGGCGGCCTCCACGCCGATGTTGTGCAGCTCCTCCACGCAGATGCCGGCGGACGAGCCGCCGATGCCCGTGGAGACGGCGAGGATAGGGACGCCGCGGTAGGTGCCGGTCAGGCTGCGGAACTCGCGGTTGTAGGCAAGCTCGCACACGCCCTCCAGCTGCTGCGCGATGCGGTCGAGCCGGGCAGGGTCGCCGGGCAGGATGGCATAGCGGACGCCCAGGGTCTCATCCAAACAGATATGCGGCTGCTTCATGCAGGACTCCTCCTTGTCAGACTGTCAGATCGTCTGAATTTCAATGTGGTAATGGTTGCGGCTGCACAGCGCGTGCTCCACCTCGACGCGGTATTCCAGGTCGAGCACGCCGCCGTGCTCGTTGAGCAGAATGGTCATATCCTCTGTCACGACGCTGATCATCATGACGCCGAAGCCCATGTCGTACAGCGAATCATGCGTCTGCCCGCGGACAAAGCGCATCTCAGCGTTGAGCTTGCCGGTGCGGCGGAGCGTAACGGTCCTGCCGTCTTCGACGGTGAAGGAGGTCACGACACCCTCGAGCCCGGTCATCTCCGACTCGACGTAGGAGACGATGGCGAGCCCCGGCTCATAGCAGTACGAGCCCTCGGTCACGAGGCCGAGCGTCTCGGGCTCGACGCCCTCCATGCGCTGCGTGCCGGTGATGGAAATTTTGGCTGCCTGTACCATCACGCCTCCAGCGCGAGCGCGATCAGATCATCGATGAGCTCGCTGTAAGGGATGCCGCTGGCCTCGAAAAGCTTGGGGTACATGGAGATGGACGTGAAGCCGGGGATGGTGTTGATCTCGTTGAAGACCGTGCCGCCGTCCGGCGTCACGAAAAAGTCGACACGCGACAAACCCCGGCAGCCCATGGCCGTATAGACGCGGACAGCCTGCTCGCGCACCTGCTCGGCGGTCTGCTCGGCGATGCGGGCGGGGATGTAGAGCCGGGCGGAATCGGAGATGTATTTCGCCTCATAGTCGTAGAATTCCGCGCCGGAGTCGATCTCGCCGCAGACGGAGGCGAAGGGGTTTTCGTTGCCGAGCACGGCGACCTCGACCTCCTGCCCGCGGATGAACTCCTCGACGAGGACCTTGCGGTCATATTTGAGCGCGGCCTCGATGGCTGCCTCCAGCGCTTCGCGGCCCTGGGCCTTGGCCACGCCGACGGACGAGCCGGTCCCGGCGGGCTTGACGAAGACCGGGTACGGGAATTTCGCCTCGACCGCGTCCAGCACGGCTGCGCGGCTGCGGGCAAAGCCTTCGCGCGTGACGAGCTGCCAGTCGGCCTGACGTACGCCCGCCTGCGAGGCGATGAGCTTCGTGATGGTCTTATCCATGCAGGCCGCGGAGGCCGCGACGTGCGGGCCGACATAGGGGATCCCGGCGATCTGCAATAGACCCTGGATCGCGCCGTCCTCGCAGTTTTCGCCGTGCATGACGGGGAAGACGACGTCGATGCGCTCGCGCACGACGCAGTCGTTTTCAAAGCTCAGAAGCCCCTGGCCGCGCACGGGCGAGATGGCCGCGCGGCGGTTTTCCTCGCAGTTTTGCCAGGTGCCGGCGGGCAGCATGCCGTAGTCCTTGCCGCCGAACAGGATCCAGTCGCCGTCCTTGGTGATGCCGACCGGGAAAATGTTATATTTGTCTTTGTCGATATGGTTCAGCACAGACTCGGCTGACCGCAGCGAGACCTCGTGCTCCGACGAGACGCCGCCGAACAGAATACAGACACTCAGTTTTTTCAAAACAGGACCCTCTTTTCCGCCGCCGCAGCTAAAACTCACGCGGCAGCACTCCTATCATATGCGAAACTGCCGCAGAACACAAGTATCTTTTTCCTGAATACTGTGATTTTAACAGTAGAAAATGCCAGGCAATGTGTATATAATGTTTAGAGACAGCAGAGGAGGCTTTGGTATGCAGATCGATCTATCAAAAAAAGAGTTCCGCCGGCTTCTGGATATGGTCTATATCGGTAACTGGATCCTCAACTCGACCCGCGGCGATGACCGCTTCGCAGATTATGATGATTTGGAATCGAAGCTCTTCGCCCTTTGCCGCGGCAACGGCATGGACGCGCTCGTCGAGCGGTATGAGGGCACGGACGTTCCGTCGCGCGCCTTCTCCGACGGGGGCATCCACGAGGCCATCATGGATTACGAGGACACCGTCTTCTACGAGATCCTGGCCGAGGAGCTGGCCCGGCGCGACATGGACTATCAGCCCGTCTCCAACGACAATTACGAGGCGCTCGTCTCCCGCATGGACGATTACATCGCCGAGTTTGAGGCCCACGGCACCGACAACATCTCCATCCCGGATATGGACCTGCCGTGAGGCGCGGCATCCGGCAAAACAGACAAATACCCCTCCGGCGGTTCCCGACGCCGGAGGGGTATTGTGTTGCTGACAGGCGTTTTGCAGAGGGGGATCTGCTCACGCTGCCCGGAAAGCACATGGGGTGTGCAGCTTTCCAAGCGGCGGCGGGCTCCGGGGGGAAATGGAGCGCAGCGCCAGATAAAAAGTCCGCACAGCCACCAGCCGTGCGGACAAAAATTCGTCCATCGACTCCCGGTGACGGCAGGAGCACAGGTCTGGTCCTTACGTATCTGGCTTAGCGCGGCATGCGCGCATCACAGTGACCCACTCGCGGGGCTTCGCACCCCATTCCGCTTCCGGCTTCCGTTCAAAACCGGGCGGACCGACCCGCCTTGTTTACTTTCCATATTCATTATATCATATTTTTTCCGCTTTGCAAGCCCTTTTGTACCGCTTTTATTCTACTCGTTTTTTAACACCAAATTAACGCCCGCCTGCGGTATAATAGCCCCGAAAATCGGAGCGCGCAGGCGCTTTGTGAGGAGGAAGAAACATGTTTCTGGTAAACGCCGCGATGGAGGATGTCTCCATCGGTACCGCCGCTTTGATCGTCGTGCTCGGCATGGCCGTCGTCTTTTTCGGCCTGATCCTTCTGATGTACGTCACGAAGATCGCCGGCGCGATCATCAACCGCAAAAAATCCGCGGAGCCCGCTGCCGCGCCCGCCGCAGCCCCCGCTGCGCCCGCTGTGAAGACGGCCCCTGCCCCCGGCACCGCCGGCAAGATCGCCCTGCACGACGTGCCCGACAAGACGGCCGCCATGCTCATGGCCATCGTCGCCAGCAAGACCGGCAAGCCGCTCAACCAGCTCCGGTTTATCTCCATCCGCGAGATCAAGGACTGACACCATTGCTACATAGGGACGCGCACGGTTCGTGCGCGTTCCCTTTTTTGCGCCATTTTGTGCATTATGCTCATTCATAACGTTAACATCTCGTTAAGATTAGGCAGTTTGTCTTTACCGGCTATCCGTTTTATGGTATGATGAGTGCAATCTGAGGAATATCCTCAAAAAAGAAAAGGAGAAGGAAAGCATGAAAGAAAAGAAGAAGCTCAGTTTGCCGGCATGGATATTCATCGGCATGCTGGCCGGTATCGTCGCCGGTCTCATCTTCGCATTCGCCGGCCTCGGCGATTTTACCACGGAGTGGATCAAGCCTGTCGGCACGATCTACGTCAATCTTCTGAAGTTCCTGGTCGTCCCGGTCGTCCTGTTCTCGATCGCCGACGGCGTCATCAGCCTGAAGGATCTCAAGCGCGTCGGCTCCGTCGGCGTTAAGACCTTCATCTACTACATGATCACGACTGCGCTGGCCGTTGTCATCGGCCTGATCCTGGTCAACATCTTCAAGGGCAATTTCACCCCGCTGCCCTCCGCCGACCTCGGCGCGCTGGAGTACGAGGCCAAGGAAGCCCCGTCCGTCATGCAGGTCATCGTGAACATCTTCCCGTCCAACCTGCTGCAGCCGATGGTCTCCTCCGACATGCTGCCGGTCATCGTCATCGCCATCTTCCTCGGCGCGGGCGTCCTGGCCTCCGGTGAGAAGGGCCAGAAGATCGCAGAGCTTATCAACTGCATGGAAGAAGTCATCATGAAGATCATGATGATGATCATCAAGTTCACCCCGATCGGCGTTTTCTGCCTGATGACCAATGTCGTCGCCGTCAATGGTGCGGACATCATCGGTAAGCTGGCGCTCATCATCGGCGTTGCGTACCTCGGCTACATCGTGCACGTCGTGGTCGTCTACGGCCTGTCCGTCAAGTTCCTGTCCAAGATGAGCCCGATCAAGTTCTTCAAGGGTCTGGCTCCCGCCATGATCACCGCCTTCACCACCACGTCCTCCAACGCGACCCTGCCGGTCAACATCGAGTGCTGCAACAAGATGGGCGCGGAGCCGGAGATCAGCTCCTTCGTCCTGCCTCTCGGCGCGACGATCAACATGGACGGCACGGCCATCTATCAGGCTGTCTGCGCAGTCTTCATCGCCTGCTGCTATGGCGTTCAGCTGACGCTCGGCGACATGGCCATGATCGTTCTGACTGCGACCCTCGCCTCTGTCGGTACGGCCGGCGTCTCCGGTGCCGGCATGATCATGCTGGCGATGGTTCTGACCCAGGTCGGTCTGCCGGTCGAGGGCATCGCGATCATCGCGGGCGTTGACAAGATCTTCGACATGGGCCGCACGACGCTGAACATCACCGGCGACGCGACCTGCGCGCTGTTCATCTCCCGCCTCGAGCGTGAGAAGGCCGCCAAGAAAGCTGCCAAGGCTGCAAAATAACAACAAGTCTGACAACAAACCGCTCCCCGGGCCATCCGTGGGAGCGGTTTTACGTGCACAAAAGCCTCCTTTGGATAAAGGGGAGCCTTTGGAATAACCCAGCTTACATCACATCCATGTTTTCGGGCATGACGAGAGCGGCGATGATGTAGAGCAGAATGCCCGTGCCGGTCAGGCCGAGGGCTGCCCAGAGCAGGCGGACGACGGTGGGATCGATGCCGAGATACTCGGCAATGCCGGCGCAGACGCCGCAGATCATCCGGTTATTGCTTTTATACAGTTTCTTCATGAGAAGTTCCTCCGTTTCATTGATATTGGTTAGACGGCGCGGCGCGCCGATTGTTCCCGGAACCGGAAAAATTTTCAGAGAGAGAGCACGATGGGCTCGCCGCCTATGGCAAGCTGCTCCTCATAGATCTCAACAGGGCTGCCGTCGATGCAGTTCCGGTACACGCCGTTCGGCGCGGGGAAGCGGACAAGCGCCGACTCGCCGCGCAGGCTGAACAGACCGGCCATGCGCCGGCCGTCCTTTTCATATACGGCAAGCAGCACGTCATGCGGCAGGGCTGTGAGGGTATAGCTGCCCTCCGCGAAGATCGGGTCGCGCTTCAGCTCGGCCAGATGTGCAAGGAACGCGGACTGGTCGCGGCCGGTGTTCCAGTTGATGGGGTCCTTATCGAACAGCGACGGAACGTGCGTGCAGTCGGCCTCCTGTCCGTTGTAAACAAGCGTCAGACCACGCTGGAAGAACAGGAACGCCGTCCAGTTCCGGCGCATTTTCTCGTCCGGCAGGATATGGGCCGCGCGGGCGCGGTCATGGTTTTCGAGGAAGCGGAGCTTGACGTAGTTATCGGGATAGAGCCATTCCTGCGCGTCGAGCCGGTCGGCGTACTGCGTCAGGCTGATCCTGCCCTCCAGATAGTCACGGAAATAGGGATAGACGTCGTAATCATAGCCCGCGTCGAACGCCTGATAGAGCTCGGCGTCAGACAGGCTTGCGAAGCCCTGTGCGCGGGCGGCGACATGGAAGCCGCGCTCGACCGATTCGCACAGCCAGAAGCAGCCGGGACGGACGGCGGCCACCTCTTCCCTCGCCCGCTTCCAGAACTCCAGCGGGACAAGCGGCGCAACGTCGCAGCGGAAGCCATCGACGAGGCGCGCCCAGTATTTAAGCGTTTCGATCTGGTACTCCCACAGCTCCTTGTGGCTGTAATCCAGATCGGCCACGTCCCACCAGTCGCCGAAGCGGTTGCCGAGCGAGCCGTCCGGCTTGTGGAAGAACCATTCGGGGTGGTGCTCTGCCAGCCAGGAATCGGGCGACGTGTGGTTATAGACTACATCGATGATGCACTTCATGCCCCGGTCGTGGATGGCGTCGACCAGATGCCGGAAATCATCCAGCGTGCCGAATTCGGGGTTCACGGCGCGGTAATCGCGGATGGCGTAGGGGCTGCCGAGCGTGCCCTTGCGGTGCTTTTCGCCGGTCGGGTGAATGGGCAGCAGCCAGATGATGTCCGTGCCGAGCGCCTTGATGCGGTCGAGGTCCGCCTGCACGGCAGCGAAGGTGCCCGCTTCGGAATAATTGCGGACATAGATGGAATACAAGACCTGATTGCGAAGGGTCTTTTCGGTATCGACAGCCATAAAACAGCCTCCCAAACAATATTTCTATATCTGTATTGTACACAAATCATGGAAAAAGGCAAGTCGGCAAAATTCATAAAATCGGCGGGTGCAACTTCTACCGTTTTTCTGCGTCTGTAAAAGCAGATCACCAGATCACATTTTATGATAAAGGAGAGATCATTCATGAAAAAGCTTCTTGCGATTTTACTTGCAGCCGCGTGCGCGTTCTCGCTGGCGGCCTGCGCAGCTGCTCCGGATACCCCGGCAGCGGTGGAACAGCCGGACTGCATCAGCGACCCGACGACGCAGCAGCTGGCCGCACCGGTGGAGGCTGCCATGGCGCAGTATCCGAACGAGGCGAAGTATACAGCCAGCAATGGTAACTTTGACTCTGAAAAGTACGACGAGGACTGGGACGCGTGGTGGGAAAGCTATCAGGAAAAGACCGCGGATATGACCGACCCCGCCGCCATGACGCACTGGTTCACAACCAGCATTCCGGCCCTGATGCAGGACGCGGGTAAGGAAAACCGCGTATGCTCGCCGCTGAATATCTACATGGCACTTTCGATGCTGGCCGCCGTGACGGACGGCCAGACGCGGCAGCAGATTCTGGACGCGCTGGGCGCGGAGTCTCTGGCGCTGCTTCAAAAGCAGACCGCACAGCTCTGGACAGAGAACAGCTGGGACGACGGGGTCGTGACCAGCGTGCTTGCAAACTCCATCTGGCTGCGGGACGGGTATGCGTACAACGAAGAAACGCTGAAAAAGCTGGGCGAGGACTTCTACGCCTCCGCGTTTTCCGGGGAAATGGGCTCTGCCGCGTATGACAATAAGCTGCGCGACTGGATCAACGAGCACACCGGGAACCTGCTGACCGAGCAGGCAAGCGGACTGAAGCTCGACCCCGCGACGGTGCTGGCACTGGTGTCGACGATCTATTACCGCGCATCGTGGAGCGACAAATTTTCCAGCACCGCCACGACGCAGGATGTGTTCCACGCGCCGAACGGCGACATGACCGTCGATTTTATGCACAGCAGCGATTCCAACACGGTGTATTATGGCGACGGCTTCTCGGCCATCGGGCTTTCGCTGGAGAACAGCGGGCAGATGTGGCTGCTGAAGCCGGACGACGGCGTGGACGCGGCGGAGCTGCTGCAGAATGAGGACGCGCTGGGGTTCCTGCTGGCGAACGGCGGTTGGTCGCAGACGCAGCGTGCAACGGTCAATCTGAGTTTGCCGAAATTTGATATTTCGTCCGATCTGGACATTCTGGACACGCTGGCACAGCTCGGCATGACGGATGTGATGGACGATGAAAAATCCGATTTTACGCCGCTTACGACGGCGGATTCCGCGCTGGAGCTGACGCAGGCGAAGCACGCTGCGCGCGTGAAGATCGACGAGGACGGCTGCGAGGCCGCAGCCTATACCATGCTTGGTGTCGAGGCGACTGCGATGATGGGGCCGGAGGAAGAAATTGATTTCACGCTCGACAAGCCGTTTGTCTTCGCGATCACGGGCATCGACGGGCTGCCGCTGTTTGTGGGGCTGGTCAACCAGCCCGGTTGAAAGAACCGGCTGTGCGCTGCTGAGGAAGACTCCATATCGTAATTTCTGAGGCTGTCTGCCTGATGGCAAGCCTTGCAATCGCCTATCGCACAGGGGAACGCGCAAGCGTTCCCCTCAGTCTGTCGAAAAAGTCCAGCGGAAGCTGGGCTTTTTCGACAGACTGAACCACCGGCCGTGCCGGCGGTTTTCTTTATACAAGAAAAAATCCTCGAAATCGTGAGATTTCAAGGATTTTTCTGGAGCTGCTGGGCAGATTCGAACTGCCGACCTCGTCATTACCAATGACGCGCTC
>OMCS01000641.1_pt1 | contig 17881 bp, 12 predicted proteins | sample 1674241 | NCBI WGS metagenome assembly OMCS01 (sample SAMEA103958153, study PRJEB25191) | human gut metagenome
GGTCACAGAGCTCTACCGCAGCTTGCCGGCAATAGAATGAGCTGAGATCTCCAATGCTTTATTTGAGGCGGCCAAGTGTTCCGTTTTGCCGCCTCTGCTTTGCTATACTCTTTTTCTGCCGATAACTTTTCTTTTAATTAGGGCTTGACTTTTTAGCAGGTTTTTTACAAGCGATATTCTCTCGCGAAAAGGAATCAATTTTCCGCTCTGTTTGACCGAAGGATACAATGCCTCCCTCGGCGGCGCTGAACGGTAGAAACAGTTCTTTGGACAAAGCCGGACAAGTCACACGTGAGACTTAGGAACTCGTCCTGTTTCACACCTGATTTCAGAGAGGAGAAAAATGTTATGTCTACCACTTGTATCCCCCCTGCCCGCCACATCCGCACGGACGATATCCCGGAGGAGTACCGAGACATCGTGGACGCCATCGGTATGGAGGCGTTCGTCCACCTGACGCTGCTGTGCGGCGGACAAACGCTGTACGTTCCCAAGCGGGAATCGCTGGAGCGCGGCGCCCGCGATCGGGACATTCGCGCCCTGTTTAATGGCTCTAACTACCGAAGTCTCGCGGCCCAATTCCGCCTTAGCGAGCGCCAGATCCGAAAGATCATCAACGGCAGCCGCTGCTGACGGACAAATAACGCGTCGCTCGGACAGGTCTCACGTGAGGCCTGTCCGAGCGATGAGAATATTTTCCTCGCGATTTGCGAAAAAAACTTTTTCTTTCCCTTTTTTTCAACTTATGCTATACTAAGGTTCTAAAAAAGCAATCTTTTCGCAAAAGGAGGGTCGCACCATGTCCCAGTTCCCCGAACCGGCAGAGCAATTGAAGGACACCCCCCTGCGTTTTCTGGAATCCGAACAGTTTCAGGAAATGCTGGATACATACAATAAGCTGAAACCGCTGGAAAAAGAGCACCCCAGAAAGTTCAAAAATCAGATGAACGTCTTTGACTTCAGCGACATTTACCCCTTGATGGACAGTTATCTTCAGACACACGATCTGTCTTCGCCGGAGGCGGTGGCAGAGGCGGTGACCATCGGCGCGTCGGAGACCGTCACGTTCGCCGCCACGCTGCTGGATATTTTTGATAAGACCGTCACCGCGAGGGTGCAGGAATACGATGTGCTGGGCAACAGCCCCGCCACCTATTTCATCTGCGGCGTCTGGGCGAATATGAAGCGCGGCAGGGAATTTCATCCCTCCTCCAACGGCATCACCGTGACCTATTCCGAGCCTGACGCCTACGGCAACCAGAACATCCGCTACCGCAACAAGGATTACGAAATGACCATCATCTTTGAGGCCGTCGCGGAATACACGAAAAATCTCTCCTGGACGGCGCACCGCCTGCTGATCTACACCCTGATGCGCGGCAACAGCGACAACTGGCGCAACAGCACCGCGAGCTTTACTATTGAGGAATATATGGACTGGGCGGGGCTCCGCTCCAGAGACGCCGCCTATCGTCAGATCAAGAAGGATATGCAGTCCATCACGGGCATGAAGATCACCGCGGAATCCTTCAAAAAGTATTTTGAATCCTTTTATATCACCCATCTGGCGACCGAGGCATCCATCAAAAAGTACACCGGCGAGGTGCGCATTTCCTTCGCCGAGAACGTGCGCCACTTCCTGACCCAGTATTACCAGCTGATCCCCGACTGGATGGGTCATCTGAGCGAAAATGCCTACCGCATGGCGTTTTACCTCTTCTACCGCGCGCGGAAAGCGCCCGTCGATGACGACGGCATCTTCCGCGTAAAAATTCAGGACATCATCCACTACATCGGCCTGCCGACCAAGGAGGACGTCAAAAACCGCAACTATGACGAGGCGATCATCCGCCCGTTCAATAAGGCGGTGGAGGAGATCGAGGACGTCTCGGGCGGCTCGATCCACATGGATTTCGACTATGACGACATCAATACCTTCCTCGACGGCAAGATGAACGTCGGCATTGATGCCACCATGCAGAGCTACATCCAGCAGATCGAAAAAAACAAGACGGTCAAGCAGATCGAGGCGAAGAAAAAGCCCACTAAAAAGCCGCCCCAGAGCACGCAATGACCCCTCAGCAACTGCACGAAACCACGTCTGAATTCTTCGAATTACTTCCAAAATACAGATCGAAGATCAAAGCATCCGTGGAAAAGATATCCACAAAAAACGGAAATTTGACGACAAAAGTCCGTTTTTCCCACCAAAACGCTTACTTTTCACGGAAGTTATCCACCGTCTGTGCCCATCCTGTGGACAAAACGAGGGTCACAGCCTGTCCAATTCCGACTTCGAGCCGTGCTAAGACGACTTCATTTCGTGCAAAGCCGACCTCAAGTCGTGCAGGAGACCCAAAATCACCCAAGCCATTTTTCCATGTTTTTCAAACTTTTATACAGATTTTTTCTGTCGAATCATACTTTTATATTTGTTTCATCTAATTTTTTCGGATTTTCTTTTTTTACCGAAAATCCCCTTATTGATATCTTAAGATATCTTACAGACCTCGCGGGAATCTCTCCTCCGCGGGGTCTTATGCTATAATAACGACAAGAAAAGGAGGCGATCCTATGCCGGACACCTTTAACGACCTGCGCCCCCGCATCGTTGACTATCTCTACGACCGGGGTATTGACCCGCAAAAGCGCTTTCGCTGCCTGAATCCAAAGCATCTCGACCGCGATCCCTCCATGGGATACGACGCAAAGCGGCAAAAGGTACACTGCTTTGCCTGCGGCGCGGACTATGATCTCTTCGATCTGCTGGCGATCGACGAAAACCTCACCTCGCCGCACGACGCTCTGGCGCTTGCCAGCAAGCGCTACGGGCACGGCGACGCGGGAGAAGCGCGCCCCGCTGACCGCCTGAGCAGGGAAACGCTGCCCGCCTCCTACCCCGAAAGCTGCTTTTCTCACCGCCAAAAAACCGATTATTTTGCCAAACGCGGGCTTTCCGACGCCACGGTGACGAGATTCCGCCTTGGCTACGACTCTGAGCATGACTGCGTGGTGCTGCCATGCGAAAACGGGCGCTGCGTGCGCCGTGCCGTCGCGGAAAAGCGCTATCTCAACGAAAAAGGACAGCCCTCGCCGCTCTTTCAGCCGGAGCTGCTGACTGCGGGCGGGGAAGAGCCGGTCTTCCTTTTGGAAGGCGCCTTTGACGCGCTCTCAGCAGAGGAGCTGGGTTATCGGGCAGCCGCGCTGAACGGCTCGGGCAATCGCGAAAAAGCAGCCGCACTCCTGCGCGGACTCAAAAAGCCCGCCCCCATCCTGCTGCTGACGGACAACGACGCGGCGGGCAACGCATGGGCAGCCGCCCTCGCCGAGGAATTCCCCTGGCTGTACCGCTGCCCGGGCATTCCCACCGGCAAAGATCTGAACGAATTTCTCTGCGCCGACCGCGAGGGCGCGGCGCGATTTCTGGCGCAGGCGGTCGAGGATCGGCAGGCGCAGCAGCCGCCCCCCTATGCCGAGACCTCCGCCGCGGGGCAGATGGAGGCATTCCACGCTTATATCGAGGCGCAGGCAAAGCGCCCCGCGCTCAAAACCGGCTTTGAGGGGCTGGATCAGACGCTGGACGGCGGACTTTACGACGGACTTTATGTGATCGGCGCGGTCAGCTCGCTGGGCAAGACCGCCTTTTGTATGCAGATCGCCGATCAGCTTGCCATGCAGGGGCGCGACGTTCTCATTTTCTCCCTTGAAATGATGACATGGGAGCTGATGGCTCGTTCCGTTTCCCGCGAATCCTTCCTGCTCGACACCTCCGCGCGCCGCCGCCTTGCCAAGACCGCGCGCGGTGTTTTAGACGGCAGGCGCTGGGCGGGCTACAGTGCGCAGGATCTCGCGCATCTGGAGCTGGCGCAGACGCGCTACGCCTCCTATGCAAAGCACCTCTATTTCCGTGAGGGCGACCACGAAACGGGGCTGGACTACATCCGCGCGGAGGTCGCGCGCCACATAGCCGAGACCGGACAAAAGCCCGTGGTGCTCATCGACTATCTCCAGATCATCGCCCCGGTGGACGTCCATTTCACGGACAAACAGAACCTTGACCGCATCGTCTGCGCGCTGAAAAAGCTCTCGCGCCAGCACGGGCTGACCATCCTCGCCATTTCCTCCTTCAACCGCGAGAATTATAATCTGGAAGTCTCCATGAACGCCTTCAAGGAATCCGGCGGCATCGACTACTCCGCCGACGTGCTGATGGGACTTCAGGCGCGCGGGGCGGGGCGGCCCGGCTTCAACATCGACGAGGAAAAGCGCAAGGACCCCCGCGAGCTGGAGCTCAAGATCCTCAAGAATCGCTCCGCCGCGCTCGGACAGCCCATCCCGCTGCGCTACTATCCGGCGTTCTCCTGTTTTGAAGAAGGATAGGGCGGTCTCACGTGAGACTTGTCCGAGCAATTCGCGGCGATTAATTTTCGAATGTAAGACCCCTGGAAGGATATAGAAAAAAAAGCAAGAACCGCTTGCAAAAAGAGAAAATATCTGATAGACTTTATGTAGACTGTATTACTGTCAGTACGTGCGTCTATCCGCACGCCCGGACAGGGACAGGTTTTGGATGCTGCGAGCAGCGCTTGGGGCGGAAACGCTGACACCCTTTTGCGGTACTCGAAGATCATCAGTAAAAAAAAGGAGTGGTTAAGAAGATGAAAAAGCAGCGTATCTTGAGTGCTCTGCTGGCATTGTGCATCGTCTTTTCCCTGGTGCCCACAGCGCTGGCGGAAAAAGCTGACGATTTCACGGACGTCAGCAGATCCGACTGGTACTACCAGTTCGTAGACTATGTGACGTCGAAGGGTTACTTCAACGGCGTCGCGGACAAGACCTTCGCCCCCGCGGATAACATGACCCGTGCGATGTTCGTCACGGTCCTGTTCCGTTTCGACGGTGCAAAGGGTGATCGCAGCCAGAGCGCATTCACCGATGTGGCTCCCGGCGAGTGGTACACCGATGCCATCAACTGGGCGGCCGCCAACAGGATCGTGGATGGCGTGGGCAACGGCAAGTTCGCCCCGAACGATCCCATCACCCGTGCGCAGATGTGCACCATGATCGAGCGTTACCTCGACCTCTATCGCAAGGCCTGGAAGGTGACTCTGCCCGAGACTGGTTCCGTCTCCGTCATGGTCGATGAGAACGCGATCCCCGCGTATGCGCTCGCCGCGGTCAAGCAGTGCCAGCGTCACGGCTTGGTCAACGGCTTTGAGGACGGCACGTTCCGTCCCAACGAACTGTCCACCCGTGCGCAGGTGGCAGCGGTGATCTACCGTATGTCTTACCTCGTGCAGGGCGCGAAGCCGGATAACACCCCGAGCGTGAATCCTCCCGTGAATCCTCCCGTGAATCCCCCGGTGAATCCCCCGGTGACCACCTACACCGTGAGCTTTAACGCGAACGGCGGCACCGGCACGATGGCGGATGTCACCGTCATCAGCGGCAGCTACACGCTGCCCGTGTGCACCTTCACCGCTCCTAAGGGTCAGCAGTTCAAGGGCTGGGCGACGAGCGCAAGCGGCGAAGTGATCTCCGGCACGAGCATTAACGTGACGGCGAACACCACCCTGTACGCGATCTGGTCCGATGACCTGATCGGCAATGCCGTTCTCAAGTCCGTCAAGCAGGTCAACGACAGATTCGACGCCATGAAGAAGGCTGTTGTCGACGCCGTTGATCAGGTCAACAAGGACAACAAGTACCTGACGGATGCACAGCTCCAGCAGGTCAAGAACATTGTCAACGACATGGTCAAGGTCGAGGATGTGAAGGCAAACTTCACCTCCGGCGACAACAAGACCGAGCGCGAGGTCACCTGGAACGTCGCTCTCGAGGTGAAGGACGGTCAGGTCGTCTCCGCCATCGAGCAGGCGAACAAGCTTGCCAACGCGATCATCACCGGCACCACGAGCAAGCCCACTCCCGACGATATCGACGGTTTCCTGACCAGCGTTAAGAACGCTGTCGAGTCCAAGACCGGCATCGTGCTGACCAACAAGTCCCTGAGCGAGATCAAGGCGCAGGTCGTCGATAAGCTCAAGACCGAGGGCAAGAGCCTGTGGGCGAACTTCCACGACGGCAAGGGCAACTATGTCTGCGGCAATGTGGACGTTGTGTTCAACGGCAAGACCTACGCCACCGTTCAGGTCGGCGAAAGCAGCGCCTCTCTCTCCGCCGCCAAGTCCAAGATCGTCAAGGAGCTTGGCACTGCCATCTCCAAGGAGATCTACAAGCAGATGAAGGCGCAGGGCACCTCCTACACCGACAATTTCGCTTTCACGATCGACCTGAAGGTCAACTTTGATCACTCTGCCAACGCGGACATCAAGGCGAAGACCGACGCTTACACCTACAACTATAAGCTCGTCGTGAAGCCGACGCTCAACAGCAACGGTCTGCTCGAGTACAAGTATGACGAGGGCAACTATCTGCGTCTCAACATCACTAAGGCGATTCAGGACGCTTATAACGACGGCCTCGACCAGATCGCCGCGCAGATCACCTATACCGACGGCACCCAGGGTAAAGTCGTCACTGCGGCGCAGGATGGTCTGAAGAAGGAGATCCCCGCCCTCTACAAAGAGGTCACGGAAGCGCTTGCCAAGTACGACATCACGCTGACGAACACCACTGTCGAAAGCATCAAAAATGCTCTGATGCCCGTGGTGGAGAGCTGGGTCAAGACCAACTGGACGAAGATTGTTTCCTCTACCACCGGCGGCGGCACCCTGACTGGCCTTGACAACACCTTGCTCATCAACGCCGTGTGGCCGCTGATCGAGAAGGACATCGACGCGCTCGATGTGAACGCTCTGATCGAGAACCAGATCAGCGAGAAGCTGACGGAGAAGAATATCAACGAGGCGTGGATCGTCGATAAGGCGAACAACAGCGGTACGCTGAAAGATGCGAAGGATCTTGTTAATGGGTTTGATGCGGTCACCTTCGAGCCTGCCGGCGTAACGCTGGATATCCAGTCGGTCGCTGACATCAACTTCCTGCTTGCTCAACCCGAGATTAAGGCTCATGTTACCAAGGGAGGCTTTGACGCCACGATTACGCTCTCCGGTAAGGGCGGGAAGCCCTTCAGCGATGCGCTCAAGCAGGAGATCGTTGACACTGCGACCAAGGAGCTTGACACTGCGCTGACTTCTTCCGCCACGCTGAAGGATCTGCTGGCGAAGAACCCCGGTCTGAAGAATTACCTGATCTACAGCGCGCTCGTGCAGATGGATCTCACCTTCGATACTGAGAAGGCCGCCAATGCTTCTGCGCTGGATAACCTGAAGCCCACCATCAAGGACGAGGGCAAGGCAAAGCTTGCCAAAAAGCTGAATAATAAGCTTGCCGCGATCGATGTGTCTTCGATCCTGAATGACGGCTCTGCTGAAAAGGCGGAGTATCAGAAGAAGATCGATCTGCTCAACAGCCTGAAGTTCGATGCCGCCAATGGCATCCAGACCAAGACCGCGACCCAGCTTGCTGACGCGCTCAAGAGCCAGACCATGAAGGACATCGTCGGCAGCAAGGGCGACACTTATGTTGCGCAGTACCTCGGCAAGATCGTTGCCAAGGCGCAGAACCTGCTGCCCGACAGCGCGAGCATCACCCTCAACGGTGTGACGCTGACGGAGAACGACCTCACGGCGCTTGGCAATGCCAAGACCTCTCTCGAGGCTGTGACCGAGCTTGCGAACCTCATCGCGAAGTTCGGCGATCTGAGCATCAACAGCTTCGCTGACCCTGCCGGTCAGAAGGTGACGGTCAACTACAACACCCGCAGCGCCAGCGCGAACCTCATCATCAACGTCGCGTAATTTGACACCGTAAGACAAATCCATCATTCGGACCACCTCTTCCCGGCGGGGCAATTCCGCCCCGCCGGGGGAGGGGGAGCATAAAAAAAGAGACGGGAGGCGCGTCAGCGGCTCATTCGCGTTTGAGAGCCTGGCGGGTCTGTCGTCTCACACTTTTGAAAAGCACTGATTCAAAAATAATTTCTGCCCCGAAAAACAAGAGAAAGGAGGGCGCGCATGAACGAAAAGCTCCTGCGATACCTGCTGGAACAGCAGCTTTTGACCGCAGCACAGGCGGACGAGCTGCGTCATGCTCAGGAGGAAACGAACAAGTCCATCCGCGAGCTGATCTTGGAGCGCGCCATCCTGCCCGAGGAACAGGTCATCGAAGCCCTGTCCTCGCTGACCCGCACCCCCGTGGTGCACCTTTACGAAATGACCATCCCCATGGATGTCCGACAGGCGGTTCGCCCGGATATCCTGCGTACATATACAATGATGCCCTTCCAGTTTGATCCGGAGGACAGCGGCACGCTGTATGTCGCCATGAACGAACCCATGAACATGAAGGGGCGCGACATGGTCGCCATTGCCAGCAAGTGTCGCATTAAGCCATTTTTAGCGACGACATCCGACATTCTCGTGACCATCGACCGCTGCTACGGCAGCGAGGAGATGCAGGAGGCTGCCGAGCTTTACACCCAGACCAACGAGCGGGAGAGCGCCTCTCTGGAAGATCAGGTCTTTCAGGAGGATGTCAACGCCTCCCCCGTGGTGGTGCTGGTGAACTCCCTTGTGGAGCAGGCGGTGCGCCAACGCGCTTCCGATATCCACGTGGAGTCCGGACCGGACAAGGTCCGGGTCCGCTGCCGGGTGGACGGCGTGCTGTACACCACCGCCACTTACGACCTGCAGCTGCTGCCCGCCATCATCGCGCGCATTAAGATCCTCAGCAATCTGGACATTTCCGAAAAGCGCAGACCGCAGGACGGCCGCTTTTCCATTCTGGTGGACCGCCGGGAATACGATGTGCGTGTTTCCACGCTCCCCACGGTCTATGGCGAAAAGTGCGTGATGCGACTGACGCAGAAAAAGGCGCTGCGCCGCAGCAAGCGCGCCCTTGGCCTGACGGGGTCGGAACTGGAAAAATTCGACGAGATCCTGCGCCATCCCAACGGGATCGTGCTGGTCACCGGACCTACCGGCTCGGGCAAATCCACCACGCTTTACACCGCATTGAACGAGCTTAACAGCGACATGTTGAACATCGTCACGGTGGAGGACCCCGTGGAGGCGAACGTGGACGGCGTGAATCAGGTGCAGGTGAATCCCAAGGCCAACCTGACCTTTGGCAACGCCCTGCGTTCCATTTTGCGTCAGGACCCCGACATTATCATGATCGGCGAGATTCGCGACCGGGAAACGGCGTCCATCGCGGTGCAGGCGTCCATCACGGGTCACCTCGTGGTGAGTACGCTGCACACCAACGACACCGCCAGCAGCGTCACGCGCCTGCTGGACATGGGCGTGGAAAGCTACCTCATCGCCGACGCGCTGACCGGCATCATCGCCCAGCGCCTTGTGCGCCGTCTTTGCCCCAACTGCAAGCGGCGGCACGTTCTTTTAGAGCATGAGTTGGAATATCTGGGACTGACGCCGGAGGAGAAGGACAGCGCCGAGGTTTACGAGCCGGTGGGCTGCCAGCGCTGCGCCGGTACCGGATATTTCGACCGGATCGGCATTTACGAGATCATGGAGATCACGCCCCGTATGCGCACGATGATCTCCCACCGCTGCGACACGGGCGCGCTGCGGGAGACTGCCATCGCCGAGGGGATGCACACCCTCCGCGAAAGCGCCCGCCGCCTTGTGCTGGAGGGAACGACCTCCATCAGCGAGATGCAGCGCATCAGCGTTGAAAATGTGGCGGAAGAAACTCATCCTTTGGAGGACGGCGCATGATCGACCTGGAAACACTCATTCATGACGCGCTGGAGCGCAACGCCTCCGACATTCACCTCACGGTGGGGGAGCCCCCCATTTTTCGACTGGACGGCGAGCTGACCAACTTTGGGGAGGTCCCGCTGACCGAGGCGGATACCACCGCCTATGTGCAGGAGCTGATCACGCCCGGACTTCTCAAGGAATTTCATGAAATGGGCGAGGCGGACTTCGCCGTGACTTATCACGATTTGGTGCGTATGCGCTGTAACGTGTTCCGTCAGCGGGGCATGACGTCGCTGGCGCTTCGCCTGCTGCCGCTGCGCATTGCCACCGCCGAGGAATTGGGCCTTCCGCCCGTGGTGGTGGCGCAGGCGGATAAACCCCGCGGACTGGTGCTCGTCACCGGCCCCACCGGCTCGGGCAAAAGCTCCACTCTGGCGGCGCTGCTCGACCACATCAACCACACCGAGCGCCGCCACATCATCACGCTGGAGGAACCCATCGAATACCTGCACACGAGCGATCAATGTATCATCAACCAGCGCGAGGTGGGCGCTGATACCAGCAGCTTTGCCGCGGGACTTCGCGCTGCGCTGCGGCAGGACCCCGACGTGATCTTAGTCGGCGAGATGCGCGATCTGGAGACCATCTCCACCGCCATCACAGCCGCGGAAACGGGCCATCTGGTGTTCGGCACGCTGCACACCAAGGGCGCCGCCAACACCATTGACCGTATCATCGACTCTTTCCCCGCCGAGCAGCAGAACCAGATCCGCATCCAGTTGGCGGACGTGCTGGAGTGTGCCGTGGGCCAGACCCTCCTGCCGAAGATCGGCGGCGGCCGCACGGCGGTATTCGAGATCATGATCGTCACCCCCGCCATTCGCAGCATGATCCTGCAAAGCAAGACCTTCCAGATCGTCAGCGCCATCCAGACCGGCAAGCGGTACGGGATGCAGCTTTTGGACGACGCGCTGGAGGATCTGGTCGACCGTCACGTGATTTCGCTGGAGACTGCCCTCGCCGCCGCCAACGAGCCTGATAAATTCAAGACAGGGCGGCAGACCTGAGAAAGGAGGGCGGCTCCATGCCCGGATTCAACTATACGGCGATCAACCGAAACGGAAAGCGCGTCCGCTCTTCTCTGGATGCGTCGTCCATCGAGACCGCGAAAAGCTCCCTTCGCGGCGCCGGTTATACGATTTTAGACATTAAGGAGCAGACCACCCTCAACCGCGATATCGAGATCCCGTTCCTCGGCAACCCCAAGGCGAAGGACATGGCGGTGTTCTGCCGTCAGTTCGTCTCCATCCTGCGCGCGGGTGTTTCCGTTGCCTCCGTGCTCGCCATGCTGGGGCAGCAGACCAGCAATAAAAAGCTCCGCGCCGCCATCCGCGAAATGCAGGCGGACGTGGAAAAGGGCGAATCGCTTGCTACTTCCATGCGCCGCCATCCCAAGATCTTCCCCGCCATTCTGGTGAATATGGTGTCAGCGGGCGAGGCCTCCGGTAATCTGGAGGAATCCTTCCGCCAGATGGAGCTATATTTCGAACGCAGCAAGCGCACCAAGGGCAAGGTGACCAGCGCCATGATCTACCCCTGCGTGCTGATCGTGGTCATGATCGTCGTGCTGATCGTGATGATGACGAAGATCATCCCCAACTTCCTCAAAACCTTTGAGGATATGGACGCGGAGCTGCCAAAGATTACGCTGGGCGTGATGGCGGTCTGCGAATGGTTCAAGTCCTGGTGGTGGGTGCCGCTGCTGGTGCTGGCAGCGCTGATCGTGGGCGGCGTCCTGTTTCACAGGACCAACAAGGGCAAGCACTTTTTCGGCTGGCTCGCCCGCAAGACGCCCGTGGTGGGCAACCTGACAGTCAAGACCGCCTGCGCGACCTTCTGCCGCACGATGGAGGTGCTGATCGGCTCCGGCCTGACGCTGACGGACAGCATGGACCTCGCCGCCAGCAACATGGGCAACATCTACTATCTGGAGGCCATCCGCGATGCGCGCGCCCTGGTCGCCGAGGGTACCCCCCTGCGGGAGAGCCTCGTGCGGACGGGTATTTTTCCGCCCATGGTGTCGAATCTTGTCGGCGTGGGGGAGGAGACCGGCGACCTGCAAAGCATGATGGGCAAAGTGGCCGACTACTACGATGAAGAAGTAGATGAGGCCACCAAAAAGCTCCTGAACCTGATGGAGCCCGCCATCATCATCTTCATGGCGGTCTTTGTGGTCATCATCGTGCTGGCCATCTACCTGCCGATGATCAACATGACCAAGGCCTTCGACAAATACCTGTAAATCCGTATATCCAAGCCATGTCCTCTGGCGTGGGAGATAGGGGCCCGTGCCGCATGGCGATGATATAAAATCCGACGCAAAACAAAGAAAGGAAGAAAACTCCTATGAAAAAGTTTGGTTCCAAGTCCGGTTTTACTCTCGTTGAGCTGATCGTCGTCATTGCGATCCTGGGCATCCTCGCCGGCATCGCCGTCCCCGCCTACTCCGGCTACATCAAGAAGGCCAACGAGGCCGCCGACTACACCCAGCTCGACGCCATCAAGACCGCTGCTGTCTTTGCTTATACCGATGCGCAGGTCAAGGCTGGGAAGTATGATGAAGTTGACGTTGATAAGATCGTAGTTGCTGGCGAAAAGAGTTCTGCTACCGTTACGGTCACTCCCCCCGCAGCCGCTGGGGCTACTGCTATCGACGTTCCAGTCACTGATAGTATCAAGGATTATTACGATCTGGCAAACTTCGAGTTCAAGAGTGACAACAACAAGGCAACGTGGACGGCTGCCGACGGCTGGAAGATGGAAAAAGTCACGACTCCTGCGGTTGGCGGCTAACTTATCCACCCCTACATCATCCTCAAGCGATTTGAAACAACGCCCTGCCCGTCCGGTATCCCTATCACCCGGGCGGGCGGGGGAGACCCCTGAGCGAAAAGGAGAGATTTCCCATGACCTGTCTTTTGCTGCTGCTCTGGACGGCGTTGGGTCTGTGCGTCGGCAGCTTCTGCAACGTGCTGATCTTCCGTCTGCCGCGCGGAGAGGAGTTTGTGAAAACGCCCTCGCACTGCATGGCCTGCGGCCATCGTCTGCGCTGGTATGAGCTGATTCCCGTGGCAAGCTGGCTGGCGCAGGGGGGCAGGTGCCGGGCCTGCGGGGAGAAGATCTCCGCCCAGTACCCCGTGGTGGAGGCGCTGAACGGCGGCGCGTGGCTGCTCGCGGCGTGGCTGTATCAGGCCGAGCCGCTGCGCGCGGTGCTGTATTCGCTGCTGTTCTCCCTGCTGACGGTCGTGGCGCTCATCGACTGGCGCACCTTCGAGATCCCCAACGGGGTGAACCTTGCGATCTTCCTTTTGGGCGCGGTGCAGCTTGCAGGCGATACCGCGCACTGGAAAACGTATCTCATCGGCATGTTCTCGGTGAGCCTTCTTTTCCTCCTGCTGTGGTTCGTGACGAAGGGCAACGGCCTTGGCATGGGGGACGTCAAGCTGATGGCAGGGGCGGGACTGCTGCTGGGCTGGCAGCGCATCCTTCTTGCGATGATCCTCGGCAGCGTTTCCGGTGCGATCATCCACTCGGTCCGCATGAAACGCGGCGCGCCCCGCAAGCTGGCGTTCGGGCCGTATCTTGCCGCCGGGATCTGGGTCGCGGCGCTGGTGGGCGACCGGCTCATCGCGGCGTACCTCGGTCTTTTTGGGCTGTAACACGGGAGAGAAAAGGGCAGGCGCGGACCTGCCCGCGAGAGAAAAACAAGAGCCTGTGGGAGGGGCAGAACCGTTCTTCGGGACGGCTGTGCCATTCCCACAGTCCGGGAGGGAGCACTTATGAGCAACCAAAAGCTGAGCGGCAGGGCGCTGGTGGTGCAGATCACCGAGCGGGAGATCCGCATCGCCCAGATGACGCTGGGCAGCGACGCCATTTCCGAGCGGGTCATCCTGCCCACGCCGCCGAACGCGGTCGAGGACGGTCAGCTCGTGGGGCTGGACGCCCTGCGGGACGCGATGGAGCCGGTTCTGCGGCAGGGGCTGTTCCGCCGCTGCCGTAAGGTGGTCTTTTCGCTCTGCTCCACGCAGGTCATCAGCGAGAGCGTCACCGTCCCCGCGGTGAAAAAGCAGCAGCGCCTCGGTCAGATGCTGCTGGCGAACATGGACGAGTATTTCCCCATCGACCCGGGCGAGTATCAGCTTTCGTGGGAGAGCGTGGGCGTCGAGCAGCGCGAGGACGCGCGTCTTCTGCGCGTGCAGCTCTGGGCGGTGCCGCGCGCGATGCTGCAGCGCTACTATGCCCTTGCCAACAGCATGGGGCTGAGCGTTGCCGCCGTCGATTTCTGCGGTCACAGCCACGCCACCGCCGTGGACGCGGACTATGCCCAGCCAAAGCACGCGAAGTCCTCCGCGGATACGGACGACGGCGTCTGCCTCTATATCAACGCCGAGAGCGAGCTGTTGCTGCTGACCTTCGTCTACAACGGGCAGGTCAAGCTGCAGCGCCTGCTGCAGCGGGGCTATTCCCAGCAGGACGACCTCAATGAGGCGGGCATCGTGCTCGACTACTTCTCCGCCATGCCCGGCCGCGCCCGCCTGACGAGCGCCGTGCTTTCCGGCGGTCAGGGGAAGGAGGCGGGGCTTGCCCCGGCGCTCGCGTCGCTGCTGAATGTCCCCGTCGAAATGGCGGAGACCGACTACGGCGCGCAGTGGCTGCTCTGTCAGGGCGCGGCGCTCACCGCCCTTGACTTCGGCGACCCGGAGCTGAACCACATCACCGGCGCGCGCGCACCCATCAACCGCGCGTGGCAGTACGGTCTTGTGTTCCTTGGCGGCGCGGCGCTGACGGCGTCCGTACTGCTGCTGCTGACCTCCAAGCTGTCGTGGAGCACGGAGCTGGACGGTCTGCGCGCACAGCAGGACCGCCTGACGGCGCTTGCCCAGCAGAACGCGGGCTGCGCGGAGAACTACCACAACTATTCGAGTATGTACGACGCTTACAGCGCCGACTGGGACACCGTATTCGACTCCGTTCGGACATATAACGACAACCTTGAACTGGTGCTGGACGAGCTGGAGGCAAAGCTCCCCAAAAAGTCAACGGTGACCGCTCTGAGCACGACCGAGTTGTGTCTTGCGGCGCAGATCGCCTTCCAGAACAAGGAGGACGCCGCTTATTTCCTCGTGGCGCTGCGCGACGTGCCCTTCATGACCCTCAGCACCGTTTCCAACCTGACCATCGGCCCGCGGGAAGCCTATTCCCCGGACAAAATGATCGCTGCGCTGTACGAGGAAGCGGGGAAGGAGTCCCCCGTGCCGAGCACGGAGGAAAGCGCAACGGATGGTACTGCGGAAAACACAACGGATAGTACCGAGGAAAGCAGTACGGAAGAACCTCCCACCGAGGGCGGCTATTCCCTCGAGGAGCTGTTCTCCAACGCTTCTAGTGGCAGCGTTGCCATCGACGGAAAAACGCTTCGGAATATGATCCCGCTGCTGAAAGCGGCGGGTGCCGATGACAGTACCATTGCAAAGATGGAAAATTATGCGGATGTGATGGAGCGTTTCGGCGTGACCATTACCCCGGATAACCTCGGCATCCTCTCCGGAATTCAGGGGCTGCTCCCCGGCGGCGGCACGACCAGCACGCCGGGCAGTTCCGGCAGCACAACGGTCACGCCTGCCACGCCCAGTACGCCGGGCAGTTCCGGCAGTACAACGGTCACGCCTGCCACGCCCAGCAGCGGCAGTACGTCCTCTGCTTCTGGCATTGAGGCTGCCGATATTGCAAAGCTGCGTCTCAGCCTGCAATACCTGAACTCCAACCAGCTGGACGCTCTGCAAGCCGTCTACGGGCCGGTGCAGGAAAAGACCTTCTCGCTGGATGACCTGCGCAAGCGCTCCAATACCACCCAGGAGAAGAACGCGATCCGGTCCCTGCTGCAAAACGATCCTGCCGCCATGTATCAGTTTTTCCTGCTGATGCGCGAGGATATCGCCCGTGAGGAAAAGGACCAGATCCTGTACGACAAGATCTTTGACGACATTTGGAAAAATGCCGATCAGCACCGCATGTTCTATGAGAGCGACGATGTGATGCTGAACAAATATCTGCCGAACCTGCTGAATATCCTGACTGACAACAAGACGAATGTCAACGCAGCGATCGCGCTCATTCGGCAGAATCAGACGCTGAGCGGCAAGCTTGCGCTCCATCTTGCCAAGGAAATGGGCGAGATCAAAGAGGCCAATACCGCTCTGGATCTCGTGGCGCTCCAAAAGGAGATCAACAGCGGCGCGGCGTTCCAGCGGGATGCCGCCACTGTGGCCGCGGTCAACGCGCTGCTGCGGAAGAATCAGCAGACCTCCGGTACATCCGGCACCTCCGGCAACACGGGCATGGATGAAAACGATCTGCTGATGTGGATCCTGATGAATCAACTCAAAAATCAAACCGGCGGCTCAGGCATCCCGGATATCTTCAACACCGGCGCTTCTCAGACGCAGAAGCCTGCCGACAACCGCTATTACCTGACGGTCGTGCTGGCCTATGACGAGTCCTTGATCCAGGCGGAGCAGACGCGCAAGGGTCTGGACCGCGACGCCAAGGTTGAGAAAGTGGAGGTGGGCCAGTGAAAGTGATCGGTAGAAACTGGAAGGCTGTCCTGTCAGTCCTGCTCTTGTTGGTCGCCGTTCTGGTGTATGTTCTGGGCTACCGCCCCCGCAGTGAAGCTTACGTCATGGAGCGGGATCAGTTAAATGCTCAGATCACCGCGCTGCAAACCACCATCGTCGAAAACGAGATGTACAAGGACGTGCAGGATCAGCTTGAGCCGGCAGAGGCCGCGATCGAGGAAAGCCGCGCCGCGCTTTATGAGAACTTCCCCGCGGATATGAAGGAAGAAGATCAGATCCTCTACCTGCTGTATCTGGAAAAAACGCTGGGGACCGGCAGTAAGGAGCTGGGCTACACCCAGAAACTGCACGATATTTTCCTTCAGCGCTTCGGGAGCGGCGGCGACATCGAGTTTTCTTTCGGTGAGATCACGCCGATGCAGGCCTTGAGCGATGGCGCACTCCTTGAGGGCTTGAACCTGACGGTGTATTATCACGCCTCCTATCGGGAGTTCAAGAACATGGTGCACGCGCTGGCAACGGATGAGCGCATTACCTCCATCCGGTATGCCACCTTCAACTACGACAGCGAAAAGAAGCTGCTGGACGGCCAGATGACCCTGACGCTGTATCTGATGCCGTCCGCTCAGAACACCTATGAGGAACCGGGCGTAACGCCGCCCGCGACCGGTAAGATAGACATTTTCAACTGACCCATTGGGAGAGACAAGGCATGAAAAAGATCGGGAAAGAGAGAACAGCGGGCTTTTCGCTGCTGGAGGTCGTTGTGGCGATCGCCATCATCGGCCTGATCTCCGCGCCCATCTGTTCCAGCCTGATTCTGGCAGGACGGATCAACGCCCACAGCCAGGCCGTCATGGAAGCCCATTTGAACGTCCGTACCGCCGTGGAGACCCTGATGAAGGACGGCGTTACGGAGGCAAATCCCGCTTACCGCAAAAGCGATTTCCCCAATGTGACGATCAAAACGGAGAAAGAAGCCGACAGCGACCCCTATTATCATGTCACGGTGAAGGATAATCACACGGAGCCGCTCGTTACGGTGAAAACGTATGTCCGCGCCGTGTCGCCGGAAGGCGGTGGCACATGAAGAAGCTCTGGAAAGACAACGGCGGTTACGCGCTGATCTATGTGCTCATCGTCGTTCTGGTGCTGTGCGCCGTCGCCGTGTCCGTCTGCACCGCGGCGCTGAAAAATTATCAGGCGCAGGAGCGCTCCATCCGCCAGACGCGGCAGCTCTATCAGGCGGAGGGCGAGATCGAAAAATTTGTGGCGCTGGCGGAGGACGTACATCTTTTAACGGATTCCGCGGAATACGACTCGGAAGATGATGCAAAGGCAGAGGCAAAGGCTGCATATGTTGAGCACTTGAAGATTTTAGCGGGCGGCTGCACCCTGCCACCTGATGGCACCGATACCGACGTCGAATTCTGCACCTTTACCCTTATCCGCGCAAACGATGCCGTTCGCATCGAGACAAAGCTCAAAATGGAACTC